>Ga0209208_10000882_pt1 | contig 40876 bp, 24 predicted proteins | sample S1TSphfallax_3_FD_187694 | JGI IMG/M metagenome (GOLD analysis project Ga0209208, IMG submission 187694) | Host-associated microbial communities from peat moss isolated from Minnesota, USA - S1T2_Fd - Sphagnum fallax MG (SPAdes) (version 2) | ecosystem: Host-associated > Plants > Peat moss >... | reverse complement strand
CTTGAGAAGAAGAAGATGCCAAGGAAAAAACACTTGAAACAAAAAGGCAAAAACAGGAGGGCAAAAAAGGGAGCTAAAAGTGAGAGGGCAAAGCGAAAGCTTGAAGGTTAGCTCCCTCCCTTCTTCTATGCATTTTTTTTCTACTTGAAAAGAAGAAGATGCCAAAAGAAAATGTTTGAAACAAAAAGGAAAAAGCAAGAAGGCATAAACGGGAGCCAAAAGTGAGAGGGTAGAGCGAGAGCTTAAAGGAAAGTTCCTTCCCTTCTCTACAATTTTTTTTTTCTTTGTGTTTTTTTTAATTTTCTTATGTTTGAGAAGAAGAAGATGCCAAGAAAAAGCGTTTGAAACAAAAGGGCAAAAGTGGGAGGGCAAAATGAAAGCTTGAAGGAAAGCTCCTTCCCTTCTCTGCATTTCTTTTCATCTCTATGGTTTTTTTTCTTTTCTTTTGCTGCTTGAGAAGAAAAAAATGCTAGGAGAAAATGTTTGAAATAAAAGGGCAGAAATGGGGAGGCAGAAGTGAAAGCCAAAAGTGAGAGGGCAAAGTGGGAGCTTGAAAGAAAGTTCCCTCCCTTCTCTACATTTCTTTTATTCTTTATGGTTTTCTTTTCTTTTTTTCTTTTTTCTTTTGCTTGAGAAGAAGAAGATGTTAGGAGAAAGTGTTTGAAACAAAAAGGTAGAAGTGGGAGCCAAAAGCGAGAAGGCAGAGTGGGAGCTTGAAAGTAAGTTCCCTCCCTTCTCTTGGTTTTTTTTGTCGTTGTTTTGTGTGTTTTGTCTTCTTTGTGTTTGAAAAGAAGAAGAGGACAGCAATGTGTTATCGTCTTCTTTTGTGATGGTGTTGCAGAAAAGAAAAAGATGACAACACATTGTCATTGTCTTCTTTTGTGGTGCTATTGAAACAAAGAAGGTGATGACAACAAGCTACCGTTGCCTTCTTCGTCTCTGAGAAGAAGAAGAAAAAGAAGAGGACAACATGGCAACGCGCCGTTGTCTTCTTTTATGGTAATGTTATAGCGAAAAAGGTGATAATAACTTGTTGCCATCACCTTCTTCTTTGGTGGTGTTAAGGTTTAATTTGGTGGTTTTTTGGTGTTTATAAGGTTCAGGGCACAATAAAAGAAAAGTTTGTTGCAAATGTAGTTCATGCTGAAATGCAATGCTACCATTTATACATTACTTGTCATGCAACAAGGGCTATAAATGTAGCAACTTCTTACCAAACCAAACACAAGATTATGATATGGTTTAGGGTTTTCATTTTATATAATTAGCTAGGTTTTTCAACCCTTTCATCTTTTGGACTACTCAATTTTTGACTTTTGGTCCTTTGATATATTATAGATAACCTTTTTTTTCATTATAATCTTTAGCATTTTTTTATCCACCCATATTTATACATTTTTTATCAATATAATATTTTCCTCTAGTCACACTTGTTTGATGGGTATATGGTTAATCATAATCTTCTTCATCCTTTAGATGTAAAAATCAAAACTTAAATAGGCCCATATGAATAGGTAACATTAATTTGTTTAGGGTTTACAAAGATCAAAATGAACATTGTGCAATATTTAACATCATTTCTATTATAATTTCCATAAGGTCATAATTTCAAATATGCAATACCCACATATAGGTCTCGTAATAATGGTTGGTTTTTTACAACCATTGCAATACCCGCATATAGGTCTCGTAATAATTGTTGGTTTTTTTACAACCATTGCAATACCCACATATAAGTATCGTAATAGATGTTGGGTTTTTTATAACCATTATAATAGCTGCATATAGGTCTTGTAATAGTTGTTAGTTTTTACATCCATTGCAATACGCGCATGTAGGTCCATAAATAATTGTTGATTTTTAACATCTTTTACATTACTTGCATATAGGTCTCCATTATAATATTTATAGGATTCATATGACATAATAACCTAATCTAAGTATCAACAAATAATGTCATAATTAAGGAATTATTAAAAAATGATTTTAGATAATGTAAATGATTAATTATCATATTTAAACAATCATTTATTTATTAATATCAATTAATTGATTATTTATACGCTTTATTATTCGGTTGAACCTTTTATTATTCAGATAATTAAAATTTAGATTTAAAAAGAAAATTAATAATTTGATATTTAATTTATTATTTTAACTTCATTTTTTATGTTGATAAGTTATTCAAATCATTATTTTTGATAATTATTCATGATAATTAATTGTCATAAAATTAATTTAGGTATATAAAGAGACATATTTTGGGTACCCAAACCACTTATTTTGAAATGACCTTACATGTGAATATTGCATTTAAAGTTGATTATTCACCTAAGGTTGTCTAAATCACCTATGGATTATTTCAAAATGACTCGCATGCAAATATTGCATATAAACTTTGGTTTTCATTGAAAGGCCACCCAAAGTACGTATTGGTTATTTTGAAATGACTCGACATGTGGGTATTACATTTCAAATTGGGTCTACACTTTAGGTTACCTAAATCACCTAAAGTTCATATCGAAACGAACTTGAATATGGGTATTGCATTTAGGAAACACAAAAAAAGGTATATCTATTACCATTTAGTAATATTTCCAAGTTAAGTTTTTTCATTTTTTAAAAAAATATATAAAATGAGATTGCATTATTTTACATATGTTTAAGCCCTAAAAATTATGCCCAAAATGCACCATAGATTTATTTTCAATATTATAGACTTGTAAAAAAATGTTGATTAATTTATATGTCCTAAATTCTAAACCTAAACCAAAATTCTAACATTAAGTAGTAAATTTTACATTAAACATTAACCCCTTATATCATCAATGTGACAAATTTTGCATTATGTTCTTTTATATATATGTTAAATCATATTATAAAGTGAATAAATAATTTTGAAAACATAAATTTCATGATGTATTGGAGGGGAATCAAATATTTTTATGTTTCATGGTTAATGAATTATCGTAATATGATGTGGGTATTACATTTAAATAAAAATGAGTTAGGAAATATTGAACTTTATCAACTATGGAACATATGGAAACAAAGGAGATTCATAATTATGTTATAGATGTAAACAAGTGATAAAATCAAAAACCAATACAATGAACAAAATCTAGAGTAAAAACCTTAAGCCTCGATATATATGAACCAAATTCCTAAACATTAAATCATAAAGCATAAACCTAAAAATTCAAATGTTATTTTTTCATAAGCCCTATTACAACCTTAACTATACAAACCCTACCAAAAAAAATCCTAGTGATATATGCCCTAAACCCAAAAAACTATACAAATTATATAATGCAAAACAATTTTATTTTTTTTAACATAGGAAAAGAATTAGAAAACAAAACTTAAAACTTTTTCAACTACAAAGATTTATTCACCAAAAAAAACCTTAATCTTCAAAACAATCAAATAAATTTTGTAAAAAAACCAAAAGAAAATATATGTCTTTTACCTTTGTGTGATCTCTCCAAATTAATTTTTTTCCACTTTCTTTTTAAAAGATAGAAAATGAAATTTTATTACTTCACAGATGTCTAAACCCTAAAATCCCCCCCCCCTTCTAATTTAACCTAGTTTAGGTTAATTATTATAAATATGTGAAAATTTTGTTAACTAATCTATGTGTCCCAACCTTAAACTTAAACCATAATCCAATAATACATATTTATAATAATTACATGAAGAGATGTATTATAATGTCCATTCCATAAATAAATTAGGTGAACAAAATTTAGTAAAATATGCATTAACTAAACCAAATGCTTGCAATTACAACATGGTTTCCACTATAAATTATTTATAATAACTACATATGGGGCCTTATGTTCATCATCCATGAATTAGGGCAAACCTTAATAAATTGATAAGTAGGATTAAGGGACTAGGGGGTGGAAAAAGTGAGTAGGTAATTAGTTAAGTATTTGGCTATGTAAAAAACATAGGTAGATAGGTGAACATAGTAGTAGGTAGGAAGGTGGGTGCATAGGTAGATAAGTAGGTATATAGGTCGGTAGTTGAGTTAATAGGCAAGTTAATAAATAAAAAGGAAGTTCAAGGAGCAAGGTAAATAGATTGTTAGAGTAGGTAAGCATGTAAGTAGGCAAGTTATTAGGTAGGAAGAAAGTTACACTAGCAAGGGAAATAAGCAAGTTAGTACATAGAAAAACAAGTTACTTTATCAAGGTGATTAGGTTTGTAAAGTACTTATGTCAATAGGGTGGTTATATATATAGGGTTGGTAAATAGTAATGTAACTAGGTTAGTAGGGTAGATAGTTAGTACAATAAGGAAGTTAAGTTAGTAAGGTATGTAGTTAATATGGTAGCTAGGTTAGTAAGGTAGGTAGTTAGTATAGTAGTTAGGTCAATAGGATAACTAGTTATTAAGGTAGTTACATAGGTAGGGGATAATTGGTAAGGTACCAAGGTTGGTACAATACTTATGAGGGTAGGAAGGTGAGTACGGTAGCTATGTGTGAGGTCAAGTTCAGGGTAAAAACAATCAAAAACAAACCCCAAAAAAAAAAGAATGGTCAGCAGTGAAAAGAAATGGTTTGTGATGAACCCCATTTGACGTTGAATGAAAAAACGCAGCCCATCCAATGGACAGAACGGCCAACTGGTGCATTGGTGGCTGCTGGTTCACTCTGGCCAGGTGAATAGTATATACATATATACATGTCACATACCAGCCAAAAAATCAGCCTTGGACCCTCATACTAGGACCAGGCTTGTATGAAAGTTTTAAGAAAATCTCATACGAGTGACAAGTTGGTACGGATTTCTTTTTTAAATCCAATACCAGTACCAGTCTGGTATGAAAATTTTAAAAGGAGATCTGATACAAGTACCAGCTCAAAAGGTATGTTGTTCAAAATTTAATACCTGCCCAACACTAGTGCACAGTGCAGACCTCTTGAAGGTTCAGATCCAGAACTACTTGGGCCACGCACATGGGGTGTTGAACTATGGCTGTGCAGCCCACCACCAGTGATAGTGGCGGTGACTGGTTGCATAGCCAAGGAGGCTGCCCTTGATATTCTCTCATTCCCCCCCTGTCCACCCATTTCTGCAGGGGGCAAACCATGGGGCATTTTTACTTTTCTTTCATGGATATTACAATTTCATTTTGCAAACTTAGGCTAGTAATTTCAAATGTTATTCTAAAACATGGGACAAATTACAATTTGACAACATCTTAAGCATAAGGTGTCAGAAATTTTGTTTAATAACATTGGAACACTGAAACACATAAGCACCGAAACAGTAAAGCATTGGAACAAGAAGTCACAAACGGTGCAGAAACTCAAACCTAATTATAGAACTCTTCCAAGCATATGCACAATTGGCTCTTCAATATCAAAAAGAACAAAGTCATACAAAATAGTAATAAAATTAATTCAACACCCATAATTCCTCATAACATAGAGATTGTTATGCACCTATTTTACTCACAAAAGCAGAGGAAAAAATACACTCAGTAAGCTGGCCTCTGATTACACTGAAAGAATCCAAGCAGGTCTTTGCATAAGCAGCATCACTATGTGTACATTCATCAAAGGTGAGAACTCTAACATGTGGGTATTGCAACACCTAGTTGAGTACACAGAAAAAACATAAAGAGCAGTGAGGTAATGAGAACCAAATGGAATTGAAGTTTTGATTGTGCACATAACATTGAATTATTGGATGTAGTCAATGTTCCAAAACACTGCATTTTTTTTCATTTTAGTTAGTGAAAGATCTGAAATTAGCACACAACATTGACAGAATATTGGTCCTGAATATCAATTCAAAACAGCACCAAAGTGAGCAATCTGATTTGCAAATGTTGGGATGGTCATTGCATAGTTACTTGTGTGGATTGCACAAGGAATCACCTGAAAAAAAACTATGATGCATATTATGTACTATGGAATCATCAAGCCCCTGCCCATTATGTTGGGTAAAGTGCCAGGTGAGGCCATTAGGGCAAGCTAGGTGACACACCCAACATAATGGGCAAGGACAAGGCCATTCTATGATGACATGAAGGTCTGGGGTAGCAGATTCAATGATCTGAAAAAAGATTCATGTTCTACAAACACATTTTTGTCACTATTGCAATCGTCATCAGACAATTATGTAGTATAGTGCGAGAAAGAAACTGACAGGATCAGCACCACCCACGACCTTGATTCTTCAAATTGGTGTTTCCCTCCAATGTTGACTGACTAAAACTTGGTCAAGCCAAAATGTCTAACTAATTGAGCTTCCTAGGTGAGGACAGCTTCTTGTGAGGTAAAATTGATTTACATAAATTTTAAGTTCAAATTCTCCAACACTCATGTAATCATTTAGCATAACTTGCTGTGATTATCACAATTTTCAAATGACAATACATAAACACATTTATTATTCTTTGCAATTTTCAGTGCAATCTGACATGGTTTTTTAATTGTGATCACACTGTCTTCTCTTATTTTAATGGTCACATCACCTAAGACTGTAATCTAAACCTGAATATCTACACACCAGGGTCTTACATCCATTATTCTTCATCTAAATCAATGTCGTCATTTCCTCATTTTGATGAACACCTTTGGATTGGGTCACAACTTATCTTCTGAGTTTGTTCAAGTTCCCCGTACACTGAACCATTCCATCTCCATTACAAAGCCCTGAAATCAGAAATTGTGTAATTCCAATGTTGTACAACCAATGGAAAATGGCCACTTAACTACGAAATTATAAACTGCCTGGTACCTCTCTAAAAACATAATAATTGACTATGAAGAAAATTGGAACCTGTCTGGAAAAGGACTCCAACAAGGTTCTCGTTCCAATAGCAAGGACACAGTGCAAACTGCCAGTGCAGAGACAGAGAAAAACTTCAGCAGTGAGGAGACCAAAGGAGAAGGTGAAAATTCCACCTCAACCTAGCAGTGCACATTCCACAAGGGCTGCTTTCATATCTAAGTCTCCTCTCTTAGCAGCAGGAGATGCCCACTTTGGAGGCCTTTAGGGTCCATTAATGAGCAGATAGCTGGCATATTTCTTCTGCATTCAGAAAGAAGCTGAATCCCACACACAAATGTGCAAGTATTGGGTTGCAGGTGGTCACATGGGCAGTTAAGCTGCTCCAAGAATCTGCAGACCTGTTTTCAGTGATGAACTGAGGAAAGTATATCATACCTCAACCAGTCATTCTCATAACCCAAAAAACATGAGACATTCTAAGAAAATATAAGGTTTCAAGACAGGACTTAATTAGCATGCTAGGACTAGATATCATCTGACAATGAGTGCCTGATAGACCATCTTGGGATTGACTGTCCATGTCATTGATATTGAACCTCTAATGCACAGCTACACCAACTGTACAGCAATAAATTCCACTGGACTTCAGACTCCAATCATAATGACTGAATTCACAAAAAATGGAGATTGCCTTGCGCAGAAAGTTAAATCTTGTTAGTTGGCAATATTACACCAGACAGAAACCTTCACAGATGAGAAACTGGAACCTTCACAACATGATTGTACATGTACCCTGGGTTATGACGGCTTATATGTACGGAGGGATACTGGAACAAGTATCAACCCAGTACAGTGTTGCTTATGGAGCATGATGACATCAGCTTCACATTCAAGATGATTCACCTACAATTTTCAACTCTCAGAATAATTTTGGAGGGCATTAGCTTAACTGGATTTTGTATGAGCTTCCCACTTAGGGGGAATGCATCTCCTTCACTTGATGAAAATTAGCTCTAATGTCACCATTTTGAGTTGATGGCATTACGTCCCACCTTGCCATCAAGTGACCACCTACCCCGTTCAAACGTGCTCCCTGCTTGACCCCTCTCTTTTGCACCGGTGACAGCTGCAGCTGAACACATCAAAATAGTCATGCACTGAACAAATCCCTTCTTCTCACAAAATACATCTGGACATATCAAGAGTTTCAGATGTTCTATCTCTGCCTAACATTGACAAGGTGTTCATCTTCCTCTTAAAGCTGACAGGACAAACTGCAAGTGAACCCTCCTTTCACCCTATATTTCTATGAAGACCCACAAAGTGTGAAGTAACTTACTTGTGGGTGACATAACAGAGTAAGCTGTTGCTAGAATCGGTGACGAATGGAGTGAAGTGTTAAGCCTCCGCATGTGAATATCCAGTGACCCAAAGTCTGAGTTTGCTGGTACTTTCTTATCCTGTGCAGAGAATTTAACAACCCTTGATACACCAGCCCCTCCAGAACCTGAGGCAGTCCTCTGGAGCTTAGGACCCTAAGACCACAACTATGTCAGAATGCTCACCACCATGCAGAAAGAAGACAGGTTCATAACAGGTCACACAACCCTATGAAATACCCCACTACAAGTCACAAATTGATTCTCACAATACAATTAGTAGAGAGCTGGACAATGCAAAATGACAAAAAGCTGACACTCTGTGCCACTGAAGCTCAATGTAAATAACCAACCTGGAATGATGAGTCAATTTGGTTTTGTTTGCTACCAGCTGATTGTTGTGTCTCTTGAGTATGAGTCTCCTTCTGTTGAGATGATAAAGCTTCCTCATTTACCCCTGAAAGTTCTGTGATTGATGGCCCCTGGGAGCGTTGCTGATTATGCAACTTGACAGCTCTTCCTGCTGTGGCAAGTCTGCCTGTGACATCACTGAGAGGAGGCAAGGGGAGGGGGGAGGCATTCACAGTACTGGTTAGGTGATCTGACTTGAGTCTAGATAAAGGAGCTGAGTGGGCAATTGGACTTGGCGTGCATACTGGCACTGATGATGAGCTGGCACTGAGAGGGGGAGGAGGAAGCTTGTGGAGCTCATTGATTTGTGGCGGTGACATCTTGGGTGGGGAAATAGAAGGAGATGTTTTGGGAGAACTGTATGTGGGTCGTTGTGGAGACCGAGTTGCTCCTGACTTATGGTGGTTCACAGCAAATGGTGCCAAAGATTCACTGTTTGAAACTTTTGAGGGAATTGGTCCACTGCTGGGTACAGTGGAATGACACGATGGTGCAGCTAGAGATGTTATAGGTCCAGAATGGCTATATCTTTTCTTGTGCTGAGACAGATCTGTAGAGGTCAATGAGACAAAACCTTTAGGTGTTGAGGAAGGAGGAGGTGCACCAAAGTTAACTGGGGATGACCGAGCTCCAGGTGGCAATGGCATGGGCCAGGACTTGGGGGGTGGCTCAAATGGCTGGAACATTGTCATAGGAACACCCATTTTAGTTGTGCTTCGATGACCCCATGGTGCAGTCACTGGGATGGAGCTCTGCAAATGAGATGTTTCTAAATTGTGGGTTGGACTGCGGCCAGATGTTGAGGGATAGTACTCGAGAGTAAGCATGTCATATGCTCCCACCCCTGAACCATCTCCTCTGTGGGCATTTGAAGGCATTGGAGGAGACCTTCTAGGTGGAGGGCCTGAAACAAATCGATCAGGAGAATCTATATAAATTTCCTCAATGTTATCCACTCCTGCAGGGACAGCCAGGGGTAAAATAGGTGCCGATCTGCTGTCTTCCTCTCTCCAGCCAAAACCTGGAGCATTGGAGTCATCATTGGCATAAATGCCATTCTGACTGTGACTGACTGTTGCTTCTAGTAAAGAGCTCCGCTCCTGCGATAAGTCCAAGGGTGGACCAGCTTCCTGCATGATGCAGAACACATTCATGAGTATGAAATTAGATTTGAAGCAACCCCACATTCCAACAAGGTTTGCCTGGCCATTTACATCAAAGTAGCTGTAACTCCAACTATCAAAGAATGCTGCATTTTGCTGCCTATTACCTGTTTTCACTACTTTCACATAAATTTCTACTTACATTCAGAAAGCTTTCAGAGCCTGAATCTGGCCCCACCTCAAAATCTTGTTCATGTTCCCGTCCATGATCATCAACATATGAGACATAGTCATCATCATAAATGTCAACAACTGAACCCGCTTCATCATCTGTATTATCAAACAACTCTTCGTCCACAGAACTAAGCCTCCGATCAATATTGTGTTCCTGGCTGATTTGCTTCATAAGTGGCTCGATTCCATGGAGAGATGTAAGTCCTCTGCTCAGAAGTTGCATCTGAGACAATTACCACCCTGGAAACCTCTTCAATCTGGTACAGGATGTGTACAAGTAGACTGACCAGAAGTCACTTAGAACACAGGAAGGTGACATGTATAGTGGCCTCATGTTCTACGTTCTAATGCTTAGATTAGTGATCCCTGCTCAACCTGCTTGTGCAAACCAATATGCATTTTCACACTGGGGACTTGCACCATCATCCTTTAGTTGTGTAAATACCACTTTTGCCAGTCAATCCAATTTTGTAAGGAAGCAAGCAAAAACAGTTGGTAAATCGAAACTAGAGAGTTGACAAATGACACAAACAAATGAGTGTGTGCTTCCTGTGTAATCACAGAATAGGACATGGAGAAGAGCAAGAGTACCTGAGCAGCATGGTGACGAGCAGCCTGAGTAATGAGGCTACGTGTGCAGTCCTGCTCTAAAGAGAGCAAGTGACTGCTTAGAAACCCAGCAATCTTATCAAATTCTTCTTTTGCCACTTGTAACTCCTGATCATCCTGAGCATCCCCTTTACCCTTTCTTAGCCTCCCTCTTCCAGCACACATTTGCTGCTGATCAAATATTTTCCTGCACGCCCACCTTTAATCACTAAGAAACCACAATGATGTATTGCAACAGGTATTACATGGGATTGTTAACAGGCTCCAGGACTACAAGGCGCCTGTAACATGAAAGTCACAAACCTGATGTGACAAGTCCTCAAAATTGTTGACCCATTAATTTTCATCAGTAGATTTTGTCATTTCAGGGTTACTGCAGTGCAGAAAGATTGTCAATCAAAATGAGGAAGTTCATAAGGGTGGTTTGCTTGCCTCTTTTCATCATACTGTTTCTTAGTCCCCTGTCAACCAATAAACCACCCTGGCACAAATTAGCACCACATAACTAGCTATGTCATTACCTTAAAACACTTTCCACCACTGATAAGAATGGTTCTATAAGAAAACCACAACTTCATATATGTGATTGTCAGAGAACATGAAACAGGCACACAAAAATCAAGGACCTTGATATGTTGCATCTACAGACTGCTTAAAAAATAAACTTCATCAATTGCAGGAGAGAGTCCAAACCATACCCTAAAGCTAATAACACCAATCCTACTAGGCGGCCATACAAAGCCATCAGCAAGTGTATTGTGGAAAGATCTCGATGGCAACCTCCAATTCTCACATGAGCTGTAAACTAACCTCCACAGCCCGAAGTTCACTGATGAGACCCTCTGTTGGCACTGTAATTGTTTTATTGACATGGGAAGCCTGCAATTCATGTTTCTCCAGGTTTAGCTCAGGTTCTTTCTTGAACTCCATATCCAGTTCTGACTTGAAAGCAAGCATAGCACCCATATCATGCCCTAAACATATGAATGCTTACAATCTCAAAATTCCTGTATCAGAAACATAGAAGTTGTATTGAAGATAAGCAGGGGAACTTAAGAAACATTTACATAGAGGTCCAAGGATTTCGAAACTTCGTACTGCACTCTTCCAACAATCTTGAACAACTTCCCTGTAAACACCAGACATGGAGCATCAGATGCAAGCTCATGAATTTCCTTGCATAGGAGCATGCAAGTCCAAAATATTTGTGAGTTCCATACCAGACATCGAAGGAGAAACCCAGACACCACAAAGCAATTTCAAAATGCAGCTTTGAACACAAGAAACAGCTCCTGAGATGACTGATGAGAAAGCCCATCAGGAAAGATATTCTCAGGTAGGAAGGAGACACTAAAAAAGGAGATTATGACACTGCTATGCAACAACATGGCATAGATACTTCCACTCTGAAGAAAAATTTCACTAGAAGCTTCACAGCATGTCCCTTTTTATGTGGTGTATGGGTTATGCAGAAAAGAAGGTCTCTGTTTGATGAAAACAGCCCTTCAAAAAAGGAACAGCAAGATGAACTTACCAATCTCATCTTCATCACGTTGCCCAAATGAATTGATAAGATAGGAGGCCATTCCTTCAACAGCCACAGATAAGTCTGCAGCAGCACATACAGCAATATACATAAGCATTGAACAACACTGAATCCCAGAAGTGTTCAAATGTGTATTATTCAAACCCTAATTCCAGTCACAAAGGGGGCTCAACAATATGAACAACAGTCAAATTCTCAAAGATCCCTGTTTCAATAACAAGAACCAGGAAGCATACAGCCCACAATCCAAAAGCCAAAACACAGACTAAACTATAAATCTAAGGGCTTGGACCATAAGGACAGAATACCATAAGCGCAACTTGAGACTTGTGAGGACACTGCTACAAGTCCAGCATATTGATGCTGCATACCCTGTACAACCTACACAGTTGTGCAACATCTTGATTTAGCAAAGCCAGAAAAAACATAGTATCATTCAAAGAGTTCAGAAGAAGTACATGGATTTCCTGAACCTTAGCAAGAAACTGAACCCTGAAACCTTAGGCATATGAGCATTGCAGTAGTAGCATAATCCACTTGTATCAACAACATTTTCCCTTTTCTTCATCCACTTCCAAAATGTGGTTCTACTATACACTACTGCATTACCAAAGCTTGTTAGGCATCATCAAGAACTTGAAGTGAAACCAGAATCACCAGAATCACCATGAAACAACACTGCATACGTCATGTTCTCCTAGTCAGCAGAAAAGACCTCCAAAAACTCTCTCAACTCAACTCAAGCTGCAGCTTGCCTCATGAGCACAATTGCCTCTTGTGACACAATTGCAAATCTCCAGATGCTAAGCAAGAAATCAATTTCAACTCATCCATTACTACAATCAGCAATCCTACACACATACATAGCTATAGAGTTTCAAGAATTCCATTAGAAAAAAAGTGCAGTCATGTATGTATGTAAAACATAGATATTGTGTGCAGTAAAACACTTGCTGCCTCATTTATTTCCTGATCAAAATCTGAATTGTCTCTAATAGTAGATGGTTATTAGGTCATTCAGATGCTCTGCCCCCAGATCTTCATTGCAAAAAACTCATGCATCATCGCAACAGAAACACAGTGAACACCCTCCAAATGCCCTAAACTTCACACCAAGCAAACCTGCCAGAGAAACCACCAAACCGCTGAAAGAAACTACAAGGATCCATTCCGACAGTCCTGATCCCCAATCTTCCCGACATCAGCGCCGATTTCTCCCCCCAACGCCCCAGTGTAATATACAGCAAAAGAAGAACAGCTGAGCACCAACTGGGCTCTCGGAGGGAGGGAGGGAGGGGAGGAGGAAGGGGAGGACAAAAAGGAAGGAAACAATCGGAAAATTGACACCAAACCTGTACAAACCTGGGGGAGAAAGAAAGAAAGAAAGAAAGAGACCGGGCACTGATCAGGTCAACACACACACGAAGCGACCAACAAAAGAAAGGGAGAGGATCAAGCAAGGGCCAGCGGCACAAGCACACCTGCAGGCCTCTGCTGACTTCATCAAGCTCCGACGAGGGGGGTTGTTGCTGCACTACTGGCTGCTGGAGAGCAGCAGTAGCAGGAGGGTCAAGGTGGTAGTGGTCGCGGTTATCCCCGCACTTCTCCTTGCTCTTGTTGTGCGACTGGAGCGCGTAATCCCGGAACTTCTTAAACGACCTCATACTTGCTTGTTTGCTTGCTGGTTGCCTGCCCTTCCTTCGTTCCTTCCTTCCTTCCCTCCTTTCTTGTCAACCCCACTCCTCACTCACCCAACAACAGTCTCTCGCTAATACTTCAAAAAGAAGCTGGCTATGCGACGAATGCAAAGGGCTATCTTGGTCGTCGCCATCTCGTACTCCCGCAGCATTGGGTGGGGTTTTTCTTTTGGAGCTTGTGGGATTTTGTCCGCAAAGACCAACAGACTCGTGCGTGTGTGTGTGCGCGCGCGCCTGCTGCTGAGAAGTGGTGGGAGCTCGGCCTGCCTCTCGCCTGCCCTGCCCTGCCCTGCCCTCCCTGAGTGCCTGCCCTTCCCTGCCCTTCCTGCCTGCCTGCGCGCACTCCCTTCGCTCATCTACCGGTAGACCAGGAGCCTCAGACGACCAGACGAGAACGGGTCGGGCCCGCCCCGGGGCCCTCCTCCTCACCCGGACCTGTGCCACACCCGCGACGAAAATCCGCGATTCCACGTGAGCGGAATATGCCGCTAAATGACTGCAACGCTTCAGTAAAAATAAAATCAATCAGGTTACGCTAATTATGCACTTTGTAACCTGCCACAGCCTTGAATTCTTCACCCTAGGGAAAGTCAGTTTCCTCACTAAATAATCCTTAAAATAGTGCCAATGAATTTCTTGAGAAAATTTTATGAAGATGAGGTGTTGAAAACCATCATAATTATCACTGGTTACAATCTGAAAAAATTTCACTCCTCATATGACAATATCATAGTAGATCATGCAAAAAATAATCGTTTCAAATTAATAAAAATGAATTTTTTAAAATTATTTATTTGTTTTGTCAATGTGAAAGCTGTCCTAGCTAATGTAAGTTGAAGCACTCACACTATTCATGGTAACCCGCATGGTCAAGCTCGGTACCAGACATATAACCTACAGTGCAAAGGTTCAAAATCAATGTCGTAACTCGTAACCCTCTTGTTGTGAATGAAAAGTCCTGTAACCAGCTTGTAGATGGATGAAAAAACATGTAACCCTCTTGTCAATGGACAGAAACTCATAATCAAAGTCTTCCTGGACGATGATTTACACAAGACAGAAGAAGAGCAGATTTATTTGTTTATTTATTTATTTATTGATTGAAAGAGGATATATGCATCTTGAGCAACAACAAGAGGGAGGACCAATCAGAAGGTCCTGAACCTCTGAATGGAAGGTGATGTACCTAACTTACCCTCCATGTGGTACATGCCAATTATTAATCATTTTAAGGTGCATTCACACCTAATGTTAAGTCATTGTTAAGTGAAAATCTAGGTGGCATCTTAGATGGCACCCAATGTTAAATGGGTGATTATTTAATATTAAGTGAATGTTAACTTAACATAAAGTCTTTGTGGTAAATAGGTTTAGGTTCAAAATGACTAGCTTGGTGTTAGGGGACTTAATACTACAGTCCTTAACACCAAGTGTGAATGCCCGTTTACAACCCCAAACTCCATCTCCACACTCCAGACCACTGTTGTGTGGTTATTTGAATTTCTAAAGAACCGACGGTTCCAGTTTGTAAAACATTCCAGATTCAGAGAAATGTTGGGTCAGTTTTCTTTTGGAACTCAAAATCAAAGAACCATTGGTACCGGTTATTTCAAAACCCCTTAAAGAACCTGGCACAGTTTTGATGAAAGAACCAGTTTAAAAACCCCCATAGTTTCATGGCTGATTAGTTGAATTTTTTTCTACTAATGAGAACCATGATTTATGAACTGGTTGTTTGATTGATGTTCTTGAGAACCACGACTATGAATTTTAATGATCACTCCCATAACCATTGTGGGTCTGTTCCCGTTTTTAATATCCACCTGACTTGGCACAGTCCAGACTCCAGACTTGACAATCTGAATCATTCAGTGTGTTGGACCATTCATAGCGGAGAATTTGTCCAAGACTCACTACCAGATGTGTCAAGTCTGGCAGACACTCAATTCAACTTGTTCAGGCTTGACATCCAAGTATGCGACACACTTGGATTGGTTGCTGACTCTTTGTTCTTAGCCAATGTCAAGATGGGTGGACATCAAGTGCACACTGTGTGTGTGAAATTTGGTGTCTATGCTCAAAGTTCAAACCAGTTCTGTCAGATTCCAACTTTTGAATGGTAGTAGTAGTACTTTTGGTCTTGGCTCCAGTAAAAAAAAAATTAATTTGATGGAACCTTCTGGTCCCCCAACTTAGTTGTTTTACTATAGGGTTGATGTTGTTTGGTTTGATTCTCAGTTTGGAGCCCAGTTCCTCATTTTCATTAAACTTTTAAGTAGCTTCTGAATTTTCAGAAAGATTTCATTGCAGGTCTGGTTTGGAAATCAGTTATGGTTCCACCTACTTACACACATCCCAAGATTGGAGATTATGTAATTACCAGCATTCAATGACCAATGAACAGTGGCCATTTGGATATGAAGTAGGTCCTACTTCGACCTTTTCAAAAAAGTAAAACCTAGGTACTTGCTTTCAACACTGTACAATTTAGTAGTTGCTTGCACATCAATAATTAGTCTTTGGCATAAGTAAGGTTTGCAGTTGAAATCATTTTTTTCATGTTGAAATTTGGTGAAAATTTTGCCACAGAAAAAAAAGAAAAAAAGAAAAAACATTGGTGCTGCCCAGGAGGGGGCATTACACTGTTAAGATCTGTGTTTTGAGGGTAATGCACTCATAAGGCCCATTAACAGCTGGGCTTTTACAATATTCTATAGCTTCAACATGTTTTTACACACTGTACATCTCCCCCATTGAGGGGTGTCATGGTTACAAGTTAGAACCATAATGCCCTCAATGGGGAGCCTTCCTTGCCTTATATGTAAAGAACTGGTAGAGTTTTTGTAGTGCATGTAGAGGCCGGGCAGTTTACCCATCAATAATCTTTTCTGCCTCAACAAAGGAGGCACCTTACATAAGGTGCTTCAGCTACTTCTTAAATGATTTACAATTGTTTAAAATTTCTTCCAGATCTTTACATCAGGTAAGGATCAAGAATGGGGCCTGTTCTGGGAATTCGAGTCCTACACAAGGCTTCTGGCTCTTCTGGCTGTCACCTCGTCATGCTCTCATTCTCAGAACTGCCCCCATTCTTGGACCTTACTTACACTAAAATGTTCCTTCACACTCACCTCACACTCCTCAAAATGATATCCTGGACCAGAGTGAAGCATTCACAACTGCATTGTACCAACCGGCCACATGCATCTACCTACCTAATCAAGGACCAAGCCTAATACCTACCTACTTATCTACCTACCTATCCCGGATTCACATTGGGGTAAAGTAATTCCTTTTCAAACCCCATGGAAAAATATGGAATGTGCTCCGGATTCCTAAACCTTTGAAGCCCGTCACTTTTAGAGAGTTGACTCATCAGTTACGAGTGAAAAAGCAAGGGCCTAGTATAGAATAGATGTGCAGAATATTTTGTAGTTTCACCTGGAAGTTTGGAGTGAAGTTGTTTGTTCCATACTTGAAGAGACGATGCCAGACACACCACCCCTCCAAAAGCAGCAGACTTTAGCAAACCTGATCCTGCACAAATGGGCCTCTGAGACCCATCTCAGCTCCCCCCACCCACCTACCCATATTCTTTTTAAACTGGGTCAATTGGATACTGCAAAGTCCTCATTGGCTGAGCAGAATTTCTATTCCCAATTGGCAGGGGCATGAATTGTGCAGACATAGTGTGTGAGTGAGTGTATTGGTTTATAAATTGTTCCTTTGAGGAATTAGTTCATTGGGTGGCCCCACAGATTTTTTTTCTTTTGTTTTCTTTTCTTTCAAGAAGCCAACACACTGACTGGCCCAATCACCGATTTATCTGGAACATTTGCAGTCCTCAATAGATGCATCCTTTTGGGCCCTGCTCCCCAAAATAGAAGCAAATTTATGCATTTCGTTGGCCACCTCTCCCTTCCCCTTCTCCCTTTACACACTCTATATGTGAAAGTTGAACTGTGTCCAAACAATATGGGATAAAATTGAGGTTCTATTGGCAACAACTTGAGGAACCCATTGGGATCTTGATGAGAACACAAAGAAAACAAATTGAGAACAGTAAAAACATCCCCCATCCCCCCTTTTTCTCCCAAAACCCAAAAGTTAAAACTAAGGCCCCTAGTAGTGCATGCCGAGCTTTGTCATTGGCTGCATGAAATTTCTATTTTCAAAACTGTTGATCACGATTTTCAACTTGGGCTAATTAACTGGGTGTACTTATTATGTTTCATATTAATTAGTTGGGGATGCCTCACAAGTCCAACTCTTTTTTTTTTGGTTGCAATCAGCCAATTTGATTGGCCCAACACCAAAAAAAGTTGAAACTATAGAGTCTTCCCAAAATAGAAGATTCTATGGAAAGATGCAGTGCCTCCTCCTTTGGCCCAGCTATATAGGTGAGAAGCAGAGGACTTTGGGCAGAACATATGGGATTAAAGTGAGGTGCTATTGGGAACACCCTTAGGGAACAAATTGAGAACCTAAGGAACATATTGTGAACCTGATGAGAACCCACTGGGAACTTCAAAGGAACATACTGGGAACAAAAGGAAAAATGAAAAAAATCCCCCCCCCCTCCCCCCAAACCCAAAACTTAAAAGAAAAAACAAATCAAGGCACTTTGTGTGCATGCTGAGCCTTCCCATTGGCTGAATGAAATTTCTATTTCCAAAACCGTTGGTCACCATTTCTGGCCTGGGCTAATACCCCCATTATAAAACTGGGGGTACTTATATTGAGTGAAAACTAGAGTGAGGGCATGCATAAGAAGAAGCAGCATCTCACAGATCTAGCAAGGGGACCACCTGAAAAAGCTATGGCAATTAGTCAAACTTTTGCAACCTTTCCACCCACGTTACACTTTTCTGCTCACCTTTGACTTGTACCTTTAGTCACTGTTTGCTTTTATATACAAGTTGTGATCCTCGAGGCCATAGTGAACCAGCAACCACCAGGATGGTGCCCATTATTACTCAATTGTGGATGAACCTCAACTGAGTTAATATTTGGATTCACCTTGGTAACCAATTTTGTAAGAACTAGGTCTCATATATAGGAAATTACTAGGTTAGTAGATGGTTCACACATAGGTAAGGGCTGGTTTTAGTACCTACCTCCTAACAACCTGCTTGTGGGTTGCTAGTAAATAGGTAGATAAAAAAAGCAACTGAGCTAACCACCATTGTTAACTAGGGAACTGAGAAATCCAACAGAAAACCAAGAAAACATCCATCTGAGATGACCGAATCAAGAGTAACCCCATCATTTCATACCTGGGAAATGTTTTTTTTCTCTTCCGCTCAGAGGCTGAGAACAGTTAGGATCACTGATCTTTTTTTTAACAAAATTTTGTCACTTTTTTCCACACAAAAATTTGGAAATTTAGTATTTTTTTTGTAGTGAAAATTCAAGTAATTTTACTCTTTTTGGGAAAAATTCACTATATTATTGAAATCACCCACACATACATTCATCCATTCATTCATTCATTAATTTAATTTACTAAGAAAAACCTGGTTTTGGGTTAGAGTGAAGAACTACTCATTGCTGGAGCTCTCAACACAGACATAAAGAACAATATTATTGTAATACTGATGGAAGCAAAGCTCCATCATTTATGATGCTCACAAAACATAAGATATGAACATTCCCAGGAGTAAATAAAGAAAGACTAATAAATCAAGAAGTCTCAAACAGGGAGAAGACGCTAACTTATATGTGCATGTAGAAATGCAAATGCAGAGCTTTACCAACCAGGCCTACATGAGTCTACTGCAGCCTCAGTTTTCTGACACTTGGGGCACGTTCATTAACATCTTGAGAATGACAAACATTGTTTTCAGGATGAATTATTCAAAGCAGTCACCAGCTCTCCACACCTGCCATGTTGCCATCCTTACACTGCATGTTGCAAGATCTGGGTAATAGTAGATCATAAGTAGGAAGAAAGAGGAAGAAAATGGGTAAAGGGTTCAGAGATAAGGGTGGCTGTCAAGTGTGCATTGAAATGTCTATGATGAGTTTTTATGGCTTCAGCTTAATATGTCCAATTAATATGGACATGGTGTGCATCTCCGTTTCAATAACTACCAGCTACATTTTATTCAGGATTTTTTTGTAATTTTATCTTATTTTATTTTATTTTATGTATTTTTTAATTTATTTTTGTGTAGTTATCTGTTATTGGAACGCAGTGCACATTGCGAGCTAAGTTTTCACTTTTTTTCTTTGGTGGTTTATCCTTGAGGAATGTCTTTGTAATCTCCCCTTTGGTGTTAACAAATGAATGCATTGTGTGATTACAAAATAAAAATATCATCTATAGTTTTAACAAAAACAAGATTTTCAAATGAACTTAAATTAACACTTTATTAGACTAAACTCATGCCCACTTTACAAGTTCTTTACTCAAATTCACATGGTTAATTCAAGGGATTATCCATTCAACCTACCTCCATTTTTCACACCCTATACCCACCCAAAAAAAAATTCAATATTGTAATACCTTTATCATTTCAATAATAATTGCATTATTTTTAGGAAATACTAATTCTTTTCAAAATTAGTTGCTCATAATGATGAAAGTCTTAGAAACTTTATTGCTACCTAGAGTACATGGTCATTTCAATTCTTCGAAGTTTACATGGCTTTGAAAGTGCTGAAATTTTAAAGAATCTTATTGCTACTGCCACAATGAAAAAAAAATTAATAAAAACTAAATGTTCATCAAGAAAATGAAGGAATGGTAAAACTACAACAATAATACCTTTATCCCAAGTTTGCCATAGAGCCAACAAACCCCAATCTAGGTAAGTTTAATTGTTGCACATACAACACACATTCCATAATAGTTTGTTGAACAAAGACATATTCTTGGCAAGGTCTCCACAACTTGTCAAAACCAATGTTGGCTAGATATTAGTTTTTCATTGCCTTACTAAGCTGGGTTATTCAAAAATATTTTTTAAATGTCACATTGGGTATCAAATAACCAAGTTTTAAAATTTTAATGCACCCACCTACTATCAATTTGCATCTCAAAATAATACCCACCATTGCTTATGTTTGTTTTTGACATTGCTCACACATTATGCATAAGTGTTGAATTGTGGAATACTTGACCCAAAAACTTTTGTTCCCACCCATTATGCTAAGCAACATTCTTTTGGATGTGAAATTTCACACCAACATGAAATTCCACAAAGGTCAATGTAAAGCCCTAACAAAAAAAAGTTTTTTCTTCTCTTAATTTTCAAAATCGAGTGATTTTGATTAAGCAATCACAAATTTTGCCTTGTGTGGTCAAGATCAATCGCCACCTAAAATAGTGGGTAGATGTGAATGTAGGTTAGAAAGACATGAATCACTTTCTAATGTCATTTTCCTCCTCACAAAGGTGCAGCCAAACACTTTTGTGTGCATTCATTTTCATTATAATTGTCATCTTTCTTTTGTCATGTTCTTTCCCTTATCACATTTGCAAGTGATCTCTCTCTTTTGTTGCAAAATGTTCACCTTGCATTTAATTTCCATTGCAACATGTTCATCTTACAATGGAACTTTGTTGAACAACAACAATACAAACATTGATTTTCTTTATTTTCAAGGGAAGGGCATTGCAACAACCAATCCTCATTTACATGCATGGCCAGCAAATTGTTGCAAGTATAGGAGGATCAACAATTTTATGAGTAATGTTTGTTAAAAGTGTTATAGTTTAGTTTCTTAAATGCTTCAAAGATCTTGCATTCCGCAATGCTAATTGTTTAGGGTTTAGTGTGTGTGTTTTATAAGTTGAAGGTTTATCAATGGCAATGGTGGCAACTTCGAGAAGATAATCGTTAACAATCCATCTTGTAAAATGTAAATATTTCAAATCTTTTTTTTATTATGCTTAGAGGTTGCATTCTCGCATATTTGTTCTTATGTGGAGGTTATAAGATTTGAATCCCATAAATCCTCCAATTACTACATAGTTATTTTTTCCAAGTTTGTCCAATTCATTATTTTTTAAACAATTTATAGTTGCATTTTCTTTTGAAATTGTTCTTGTGAATCTCCCATATCTATAACATTTTGCAACTTGCATTGTTCATGGTCAAAAGTTGTTTTAAAACCCTAAATTGTGTTTGTTTTCTTCAACTTTTGTTTGGGTACAAATGTTTGTTGCAACTATTTGTGGGTGGCAAGTGTTTACAAAAGTTGTTTGGGTGCATCTAGTTTTTTCAATTGTGGTTTGGTGTTTAATGTTTTTTTATAAATAAATTATCTTTACATTATGGAAATGTTTAGGTTTAAGGTTTTCTTTTTCTTTTTCTTTTTCCTCTCTCAAACCAATCCTCCCTCTTTCTACCATCTATTCTCTGATTTGTTATGTGTAGTGAAAAAAAGATTTAAAACTAAAATTCCATAATCTAAACTTTTCTTGGAATTCATTTTTCCCATTATATAAATATGTGTGGAATTTCATTTGTGTCCATTATGTTATGTTTAATGAGAGAGGATTATAAAGAGATTTAAAATTAAAACCTTAATGATTTGAATGTGTGTGAAACTTCATTTCTATTGATTTTGTTATGTTTAATGAGGAAAAACTTCCTTGAAAACCCATGATTTAAGTCGATGCGAAAGTTCGCTTTTGTCCATTTGTTATGTCTGGTGATAAAAAGAAAGATTTGAAATTTAAACCCATGATTTGAAAATGTCTAAATTTACATTTCTATCCATTATGTTTAATGAGAGAAAAATATTTCAACGTAAGGTAAAAAATCCTAGGTAGGGGTTTATTTCAATTTTTGCATACATATAATGAAAAAAAAAATCATTTGATGCATAATTCCCAACCTCTTTCAAAACTATTGGCTTTCAAATATTCAAATCTATTAACATGTGTTTTTTTTTTACAATCATCCATAGAATTGTTGCTTGATTGGATCTAAGTCATTATGTACATTGATTTTTTTTCCATGTGTGTACTATTTATGGTTCCCTTGAAAAACACAATAAACTTCAACTTTTAATTTTTTTTCTTTACCTTTAGTATTGGAATATTGGATTCAGCATATGGGAGCCAACACAGTCAACACCTTTCTTCTATTCCTTTCAAAGTTGGCCCAAGTTCAAGTATTAGTGCCCTTCTTGCTTCTAAACCTTTGGATGTAACTACCAATTGTAAACATGTTCAAATATCAACTAACAAGATGAAGAGGAAGGTTAAGTGGGAAGTGGAGAGACTCTTACGAAACACATGGGCAATGAAATTCCCATGGGCTAAGCCTATCTTAAGAGAAGATGGCAAGATGCAACATGTAAGGTCTAAAATTTTCACTATGGTATAACATTAGGAAAAACTACTAAGCAACCCAAATTGGATAGGTTCAACAACCATAATGGGAGGTGAAAGTGTACCTACTTACTCCAAGGTTAAAAGTTGGTGAATTTTACACAAGTTGCTAAAGTATGAAAAAAAATATGGCACTACATGGCTTAATTTTATCTTAAAATAAATTTTGAATGCAAAAAGGTTATTAGGATGAAAAAAATATGCATTTTGTCATTATTTTCATATTTTGAAACATGGGAAACCAAGTATTAGCATTTGAAAACATGCAAGGATTGTATGAATTTAACAAAGTTTGAAAACACCCAAGAAGCATTAAAGTGATTATAGTGGATGCAAAATGGCAAATTGCATGCATAATGTTGTTTTAGCTACAACACAACATTTTGTATAGAAGGTTCATTTCATTTCATTGAGTTGCGATGATATAACCATTCTTGGTGACTAGAGGTTCATTATCACATGGTTGAAAATAATATGAAGGTGGCCATATTCTTGAATCTCTAAGGTAGCATTAAAGGTGGTGGATCCAATAAGTTGACCTCTATGTTGGTGGATTTTCTAACTACTTTTGGAGGACTATTTGATGGTGATTTGGCATTGAAATTAATATTATTTGGTGCAAATGGTGTAATTTTTTTTCCAAGGCTTGAAGATTGATGCGATAGTCCAATAAACAAAAAAACATGCACCATTTTTAATGGGAAATCCACTTCATGGCCCATCAATGTACCACAGTTGTACAAACCTTGTCTAGCATGTTACTTGTTGCAAAGATCGAGGCTTTGCTTGCCTCTATGTATATGTGTTTTGCTCATTGTTTGAAAAGGCACCTTGAGCATAACAAGTTAATTGAAATCATGGAAACCAAAGGTTTGAAAATTCTTCAAAATGTTAAGACTTGGTGGGTATTTATGATGGCACTTTCCAAGTGTGTCTTGTATGAATATAAGTAATTTGTGAAGATGGTTGAAGATGTTGCAAGGAATGCCCTAAAAAACAAACTATGGGCTATTTTAATGTGATTGTGACATTGTTTTGGGACTAACATATGTTTTGCCAATGTTGGAAGGAGGGCAAAGTTTGTCAAAGATGATCTAGGGGAAAGACACTTTTGTTTATGATTTTGGTTGATCATACTTGTGATGTTTTGCATATGGTGTCACTACAACACACTTTGGGTTTTGCAACTTTCATTTGTGATTAAGTATTAGTTGGAAAGGACAAATGCAACTAACTTATGAGTAGCTAAACCCATATCATTTCACCCACCTAGTTGCAAGGGACAATGACATGGCGTTTAGTTGCAAAGGTTAATCATATTATCAACTAGCCTTTTTTATTTTGCGATAATATTGAAATTCCATGTCATAATTGATTTCTATGGTGTAACATGTAAAATGTAAAGTGCCATGTCAATTAAGTTGTTTTATTTGACTTAGTGTTATAAATAAAAGTTTTTTATAAAAGTGGCATTTGCCCAAAAAATCATTTACATGTGTTCAATTATGAGTTGCACATGACCAATAATGAATTGGGTGTAAAATCCACTTGTCAATTTTTTATTCAATGCTAGGAGTTGATAAATATGTAAATGTTTAGGTCAATTCACTATGCCAAAACATGGCATAAATTATTAATTCTCAAAACCTAGGTTAATTAAGCCAATTAAACTAAGTTATGTTATTTAAGCTAACTAAGCTACATCACCCATGGTTGTTAAAAATGACATGACATGCCCATTTTGGGTCAATATCATGTGGTATCCATCTAAATGGTTTGGTTTTGTTTGTCAAATTAAATGTCAACATTTTTTCGACAATGGAAACTTTTTTGTTGCCAAAACCAAATGACCAACAATTTTCAATCATTCAATTGATGGTTGCCCAATTTCCACCATTGACCTAACAATCAAATTTGGGCCTCTTCTTGGTTGCCACAAGATTTTGGTGACCAAATGACATTTCAATCCCCACAAGGTTAATTAGGGCGATTGAACAACACAAATATTGGTCACTTTAAACTTGCCCCGAATAGTTTGACCTAGGCTTTAACCTAGGTTGACCCTATATTAACCTAGGTTAGCATCAACATCCAAACAAATGTGTTGCATCCTAACAAATGTTCAAATGTTATGACAACCCTAACACCACCTAGATTACGTAATTTAAATTAATAACAAAGGTTAGGTATGAACATATGTGGCACAACCTAAACACTTTAGTCAAAATTACCCACATAAACTACCTAACTTAGGTTAGGGTACATAAGTTGCAAAAGTAAATATTTGAACTTCCACCTCCATATTGAAGGGCAAAATCCTTATGTCACAAATGCCAACACCATGGAGTTCATCCATGACTTGTAATTAATTTGTACATAGTTTAATTTGAATTTACTTTTAGTTAGTTTTTAGTTAGTTTCCAACTAATTTTTAATTCACTTGTAGTTATCCTTTGGTTTACTTCTAATTCATTTCCAGTTAACTCTCAGTTTTAAGTCTTAGTTCACTTCTAGTTAATTTTTAGTTAATTAATAATTAAATTTCAATTCACTTTTAATTAATTCATAATTCACTATTAATTCCCACATGGATGGAAATGGGCCACACACATGAATACACATGGGTCAGACATGGGCAAACATGGGCCACATGTAGGTTGGAAGTTTTTAAAGTTTTTTTGAGCTAGGTGCCCAATGGGTGTAAGTAAAAGTAGAATTCTACATTACCTTTAATTTGTTCAACACTAGTTTTAGTTACATATTTTTGTCTTTCTTGTTATGTTCTTGTCATATTATTGTAATAAAGTCTTTTTGCATTCATATCATGCACACATCATTTTTTTGCTTTTGATTTTCCGATTCCATTACCTAGATTTAGAACTAAATACACTCTTATTCATGTGGTTTGGAAATCTTGTTGTTTCATTCTGTTTGTGCCCATAACACCTTACCACTACACCAATTTTTTTTATGTAACAAATATCACTACTAGAAAAATGACATTCTATGATTGTACCATTTAGGTCCAAATTTAGTCATGTAGTCATATAAGTATCTTAGTCATAAATATTTTGCGACTATATTCATGTAGATTGTTGCATGATTAAAGTTTAAGGTTTAGGGTTGATGGATGACACGTGTCCCTTCTTCTTCAATTTTTTATGGCAAGAGATAATATCACCACTTGTGAATGCCTTGCTGTTTTTCCTCGTGTCATGGAAAAGGATCAAGATAGAGTTCTATAACTTTCAATTCTCGAAGTTCATCCCAAATTTGTTATTACCATGGAAAGCATTGTTGTTATTGGTTTCTAGAGACTTGGTATGGGGACCTTTTGGCACACCGTTGGTACTAAGCCTTGAAAGACAATATTGGTGCTATTCGACAACTTGCTTGGTGGTGGATGCCTCCCCCTAAGTTGTGTTGTGGCCACCTCTTGGCATGTTTTTAGTGTTCCTTTTCTTTAATTAAGTGATGGAAGTTTGTTGTGAAATGAGAAGCATTTTCTGATGGCAATATGAGTGTTATATAATCTATAAAGCTTAGTGGTTACTATTCTTCAAGTGCGTGAAAGATCAACATGGAAGTAAAGATAAGCCTAAGGTTCATTTGCCTCTTCCAATTCTTGTTCGTTTCATCCTATTGTTGGGTTCTTTGTAGGTTCTTGGAGAAGGAGAAACATGGCTTGGGCATGGGAATTTTCCAATTTCAAAAAAACACAAAACCTTTGCACTAGACCTAAAGTACTCCTTCAAGCTCAAGAAGGTGAAGTTCAGTTGGAGTGTCGTGGCCTAAATCCAATGTATTTCATTGTTTTTCAACTCACACATTTCTTTGCGACCCAAGTGCATGCACACACATGTGAAAAATTGAGTTGAAGGTTTTAGTGTCTTAGGGAGGATATATGTTTTTTCTCCCATGTTTAGTAGGAGAGTTCAATGGTAATTGATTTGGGTTTTCACCTTTTGCTTTTGTTTCACAAACTACCCCTAGTACTAAATTCTATTAGCTAAAGAATGATGATGACCAATTTTATTTCATTGCCACTAAATGCCTCTTGATAGTGGACATTAAGCAACATGATAAACCTCCCCACAACCAATTTCAATCAATGATTCTGTAATTGTAAGAAACAGTTAGCAATTTGGCAAACTTTAAAACTTTCATTAATAGTTTGTGCCTCACATTGGACAAGTTTTGTTTAGGGAATAAGGTTTTATAAACTGAACTTAATTCAATGACTACCCAACTGCAATTCATGAATAACAACTTGGCAAATTCTAGGGATGCTACTACAATTTCAACAAGTTGCATGTTCGTATTCATCAGCATACTATAATTTAAAAACAAAAACCTATGCCATGAGTTAATCATGGCAAAGCAAGAAATAGGGGAACTCAAGACTAGGATAATTGTGAACAAAAACCTTTTTGAAGATATAAAACTTGAAAAATATGGAATTGGAAAGGAAATTGGCATAGACCCACAGAAGGCTGAATAAAAACATGGTCATGTCAATGAAGGTACATGTCAATGGGATTAGCTAATCATAAATTGGGACCCAAACCTAGGCCTTATTACTGATTATCATATGGGAATTAACAACAAACATCTTTTTTCCTTTTTGTAATTGAAATGCATCCACTCCATGTGGATTTAATTATTATTTTTTATGTTATAGGATCTACTTTTTGTCATGCACCTTAAAGCTTTTTAGCTCCCAAGTTCCTTCTTTTAAATGCACATTTGCATCAATGTGGGACATGTTGTGTTTAGTAGCTGATATTCTAATGGCATTGAAGGCAGTGTTACATTAAATGTGGAAGTGTTTAGTGCAAAATTGCATGCTTTCAACATCAACACATATCAGAGCTCACTCAACATCTGCCACATCATAGATGAATTAAATTGTTTATAGAAGTCTTTGTGGGAAGGTCTATGTGGAGTTCTTATTTGCTAATTCAAATATTTTAATTTGGTTGTAGGTTTTTCTAGTAGCATCAGTCACATCCATAGTTGATGGAATGATAAAGTTGTACTTTGAGAAGTTGAAGCCTTTGGAGATTGCATACCGCTTTCATGACTTTGCCTTGACAATGTTAGGCTGCAATTGCTACCTTTCTCCCTAATCCCGGTTATACTTGTTGCTGATGGTGGTGCAAGCCTTTTGCAAATTGAGTTGGTAACATTTACAAACTTGTTACATTCTTATGGTATGTGCAAACTACGAATTATTGTGATGCAAAGCCCTTGGTGATGTTGTTAAATCAATATTCAACAAATAAGACGACCTTCACCTTTGGGCACAAGCTACCCTTGAAAATGAAAAGTCTAATTTCCCTTGTTTCCTTCTCCTAATATTTAATATTTTTTTAATTTGTGTCTTCACAATGGATTCACACATCATAGTGTTGACAAGTTGTGTTAATTTGTAAAGAGCCCATGTTGGACCAAAGCCTATAATACCTTGGTTTGTTTAAGGTTATGGCGGGTGCACAATCTACTATAATAATATGTTTTTATTTATGTTTGGGGGAAATAATTGGGATGAGATGTTAAATTTTCAAAAGTTTGAAAATCATTAGAAATATTCAAAAAATCATTAAAGCTACCCTTTCCATCCTTCTTGCATTCCTATTTGTAGTTGTGGTGCAAAACATTTAGGTAATGTTGTTGAAATCTTTGGTGGGGGTCTTAGGAAGGTGGAGATGAACGCAATATACTAGGCAACATAGTTGTAGTACAAGGAAACATGCCATTCACTAGTTTGAATAAGTTTGGTGGGGCATTCCTCTTTAAGTTTGAATGCCCCCAAATGCCACATGTTGTAAGTTGTTGACAACTCTTTTGAAATTATGTTATGGTATGTGTAAAAGCTTTTGGCAAATCCATGTATGTGCAAGCAAAGGTGGTCTAATGGGAGCCAAGGTTGTAACAATTATTGGAGCATCTTACTTTTTTTGACATGCCTAGGGTACTATTTGGTGAGAAGCAACGCACACAAAGGAACTATGAGTTTATAAGTTTGCAGCCAAATGCACTAATAGAAAATGGTCATTTTACAACTAGTCCCTACAAATAATTTTTAGTTACAAACAACATTTGCAACTAAAATCTTAATAGTTGTGTTGGACAAATCACATTGACATTAGTTGTAAATGACAATAAATTTTGCATGAAAGAAAAAGTCAATGAAATATGCGTTCATCCTTTGACTGGTCATATACGTATTGTTGCTTGCAACTAGGATGCGATTTTTTGTAAATAATGAGAACAAGTTATGTGTTGTCATGTGTCCCAACTTTTAATAATTAAATTATCATTATTATTGTTTTGAAACAATTTAAAACATTTAATTTTTATGTTTGGATGGTTTAGATTGTGACACGTGGTGCAATAGAAATTTGCCATGTGACATATTAATTGAATTTGATCAAATTAAATTTAAATCAATATTTAGGTATGTAGGTTGAATTAGGTACCTACCTACTTATATACTTGCCTACCCATCTAGGCTAAACACCTATCCATATAAGACCTATTTACCTACCTAGTCCAAATACACTTAGGTAGGTAGGTAGGTTAAAAAAAAAGGAAGTAGGTAGTTAGGTGTAAGTACATGAATATTCATATTTTATTTTGGGTTAAGTTGTTTTTATTGGCTCACATCCCATATGCCCATGTTTTTAAATATGAAAATGTAAAACAAAACACATTGTTTATATTATTTTCAAGATGATAATGAAAGTTAAAAAATATGGGATAAACTTTTTAGTTACAAGTTGTTTGCCACTAAAAATGTTTAATTGCAAACGACTAGTAATTAAAAAGTTTAACCCATATTTTTTGGCTTTCATTCTCATCTTGAAAAATATTTAATTAAGTAGGTAAGTGACAATTAACTAGCTAACTAATTAGCTAATTAATGAACTAATAAATCAACTAATTAACCAATAAAATTAATAATCATTTAATGAATCAAATATAGACAAATCAATTAATAAACTTGTTAATCAATCAATCAACAACTAAATTAGAAACTAACTAACTATTTATAGTAATAATCATCAATATATTATGATTATTCAGTTGATTATATTATTATTTATTTCTAAAAATTACTTGATTTATTAGCTAGATAAAAATTAATAATATTTATTTTTAATTATATATTAACTATAATGATCTATCAACCAATTTAATTAACTAGTAATTGGTTAATATTTTAATAATTAGCTGACTATTAATATAATAACTGAAAATTTCAGTAATTAATAATTAATAACTGTTAATTATTAATATTGAGTGCTAGTGTTTTTAATTTAATAATATAATTAAAACCTAGCCTAGGGCTAACTATTTTATTGTAATTATTCCCATTAATATTCTGATTTTCATAGTTAATAATAAGTATAAATGTAAATATTTAATAGTAAAAATAAGATTAATTCAATTATTATTGTAGCTAGTTGGTAACCAAGGTTAACTATTTTATTTCTAATATTCATATTATTACTTCATTCATTATAGATATTTATGAACTATCACAATAAATATTTTATATTTTTAATATGTGTACTCTTCTTTTGAAAATAATTTCTGCATTTGTATAATAATTTATTAGACTTCCATTTTAACTAGTAGGGTAATTATTATAAAATAACAGAAATAATAAAACTGAAAATCAAAAATATATATCAGTAATTGATCATAATAATTGAATAATTCATAATATAATAAATATTAATTATAAATTTGAAATATATAAATTTAAATTTATGTATTAATATTTCCTATTAACTATTATAATATATTAATATTTCATAATTTAATACTTATAATAATAATGTAATTTGTAGCTATCCTAGGTTTATTATTATTTTATTATTATTATATATGATTATGTCACTTGTTAGAGCTATTATGATTTATTATAATTAATTTTTAATTTTTTTAATAAATAGAAATTTTAATTCTTAATAAGTACATCACTCATTTGAAAATAATTAATAATAATTTCATAATATATATTTTTTACTAATTATTTCAGTAATTATATAATTATTTTTCCTATCATTGTAATATCATCAACATTATGATCATTATGTAGTAAAATAGTATTATTTTAAAAAAATAGTCAAAGATAATTTTGAATTTTAGTTTTTTAATAAATGTAATTAATATAAATACATAATATAACATAGTATAATATAATATAAATGTCATTTTTAATCATTTTAAGAAGTATAATAAGATGGTGTGGATAAACTTGTAATATGGGCACAATATATTTGTTAAATATTTCACATAAAACTTTAATATAGTCAAAATATACAATAATTAGCATAACCATAATATTGAGGCCATTTGTGCTAATAATAATACTTGAATACACATGTAATATGGTTGTTCATATACATCTATAAATCCTAATACACCCACTATATTCTTTAGAATTCACAAAATACACCTTTGTATACTCATAGGGTTGTAACTTAATTGGTCGGGTTTGCAATTAATGGGACATAAATTATTCTTCTTGGATGAAAACCAAACTAAATGTTGTTCACTTGTAAGGATGAACATCAAAATAATCTCAAACTAATTTAGTGTAATCGCAAATATGACCAACACAAAAAATAGTTGCAAAAATGTCCAAATGTAGTTGCAAATAGAGTGGTTACATTTTGGCCAATTTCTAGTAGTGATGTGACATGGTTATTTTACTATTTGATCCACACAAGCTAGATATAAGTTCAAGAGTTCAAAAGGATTATCGTGTTTAACCAAATGTTCCTAGCATGCATGGTTTCATGGAAGGTTTTGAAAGCCTTTTGTTTTTTTCTACCTACATACAAGTGGCTTGTGCCCTCAACAAAGGACTCCTTGATGTTGCATTGGTTGCAAATGAGAATGCCATATGCATTGCATGTAATTAGTGGATTATGGTTGTCTTCCTTGTCCTACTTACTAATCAAAGTGGTTTTTAGTTCTCACCATTCACATGACACGATAATGAGTGTTAAAATAAGTTTATCACAAAGTCTTCTTATCGGAGCTAAAAGTGTTTGATATCCAAAGACATGTATTTGATGTAGCTCGTGATGCTTCAACTTCTTTAATAATTTTTTTTTTCTCTTATCAATTGTTTTATTGGCCCTTATAATGCTTATTGATGTCTCTATAGACCATGGCGAAGCCTCAAAGTTAGAGGTATTATAATCAATTTTCGATGGCTACCAATGTTATAGTTGTCAAGACCTTGGAGACCCCATTTGTTAATGAAGTAAGGAAGTTGACTATGGATACAAAATCTTGGTATTGTTTCAGCAACAATGACTTTGCCATTAAAGTTCCTTTCAAGTTTCAAGACATTATTGATATGGATGTATGTGGGCGCCTTCAATCTCATCACTGAACAAATGACTGATTTCAATGTCTTTGGGGTTTACTTTGTTCTTCAATTGGGGAGAAGGCCATACCTAATGGTTACATGGTTGTGAAAGTAATGGATGTTTTCATACCATTTGCAACATTCACATTTGTTGAGATAATAGGAGATCCAATAGTCTAAGAATTAAGGGATTTTGAAGGTTGTGTCCGCATATGGTCAAAAGAAATTCCTTAGGTTCCTGTAAACACGTTTCCATCAACCAAGTTTGTCACTACAAAAACAATAGTTATGTGGTTTGATGGGACATTGATTGTAAATTGCATTTAATTGTTTCAACATACAATGCACATTTCAGTTTATTATTGTTCCCATGGGCCCCAAGTCCTTCTATGAGCATGTAGATAGTGAAAGATCAATAACACAAAACTTTTTTTTTTTTACAACCTGTTTATCAACTACCATGTTTGTAATGAGTCTTTTAGATTCAATTTCATGATTGGATTATGATGGTATGTAGCTTTGATAAGTAGTTTGGAAGGAACCTACCCTAAATTACAATAATAATATTGGCACCCAAAAACCTTAAACTTTTGGGCTAATCTTGGAGCTAATATGTGGTATAATTAAATTCAACCTTCAAAACCTTAAAATTGTTACCACAATGGTAAATGTCACTTGGCAACATTTAATTTGTTGCTCAAAATCGCTAAAAGAAACCCTCAAACTTTTGCCATTTTTGGGGATGCCACATGGCACCATTTAATTCATTGGCCAGATTCGCCCCAAAATAACCCTAAAAACCTTTTGAAATTTATAGGTTCCACGTGGCCATATTTAATTCATTCCAAAAAAATTGCCACTATAAACCCTAGAACAATTGTTACCTTTGGGAATGCCACATGGCACCAATTAATTGTTGTAAAAAATTTGAAACCAAAAACTATAAAACTTTTGCCACTTTTGGAGGTGCCACGAGGCACCATTTAATTAATTGCCCAAACCTACCCCAAACCTAGCCCTAACCTATCATAAACCTAATCCAAGCCTACCTTAGACCTAACCTTTACCTACCCTAAACCTAGCCATACTACACCCTAAACCTAAACCTATCTTAGCATAGACATAGCCCTAGCCTACCCCAAACCTAACCCTGACCGACCCCGGACCTAGCCTGACCTATTCCGAACCTAGCCTTAACCTCCCCAGACCTAATCTTAACCTCCCCCAAACCTAACCCACTATAAATCCGAACCTAATGAAGGAATGTAATGGTGACACATGGTCACCTCACATTCATGTAAAACTATAGGGGAATGCTAACCAAAAAATTGCAAGGTTACATGTTAATTCTTCGACGTTGGCACGTGTTGCATGATGACTTGTTTATAAATTGAACAATTGGACAAGCTCTTCTCTTGGGGCCTAAAGAACTATAATCATAGTGTTTGTAAGTACAAAAGGCATTTGCAATTGTAGTCATGGAGTACAAATAGTGCCCTAAACAATGTGGTCTTTGGGACTAAGTAGTCATGTAATCATGATCAATCATGAATGACATATACAACTACAATGCTAGTCATACATGTAGTCATAAAATGCCATTTTGGTACTAGTATATTATAACTACCTTTTAATAAACATTTTTTTAACCTACCTAAGTGACGTACTCAAAATACCCTAAGCTACCCATGTTATCTAAGCATTTTCCTAAGCTACTTAGGTTACATAAGGGCTTACCTAAAGAGGTCTACCTAGAGGATGCCTAGGTTACTTAGATTATTTTTAAGGACCTACCTAGCTAAGGGTTTACCTAAGGGCTATTTAGGCTACCTAAATTACCTAAAGATTGTGTAAAGGCTACTTATGGGTTATTTAAGGGTTACAAGTAGCAATTGGCTAGCTATAGACCAACCTCATGATTATTTAAACTACATTTTCATTTGGAATATCTATGATGCAATGTGTGAATTACCATTGAATAACTAATGACTTATAATCACAATGTTCATCTAATAATTTCATGTATTATGTTTTGTTACACCCAAGTGTCAAAGTTTTATTTGTTATTTTTTCACTTGGAGATGTAAACATTCAATTTTAGTCATGCAATGGGGACTAGTTGTTGTTGCCACTTATCATGATTGTATTGGTCATAATAATGCATCTTTGGGTTTTACATTTTCTTTTGTGACATCATATTTTAATATATTATTCTATAACTAAAGACTTATAATTGCAACATTTGTCTAATAGTTGCATGTATTGTGTTTTGTTGCACTCAAGTGTCAAATTTCTATTTGAATTTTTTTCATCTATAGATCCAAGCATTCATTATTAGTTGTGTAATGTAGACTACTTGTTTTTATCATTTATCTTGATTATATTTAGCACAACACATCTTTGGGTTTTGTAATTTTTGTTGTGATGTCATGTGTAAGTTTATTATTTGATAACAAAGGACCTAAAATTGCAACATTCATTTAAAAGTTGCATGTATTGTATTTTGTAATCATCTATTTTGTGACTACATGCACCTATGTGTCATTTGCAACTATTATTACAACTACTAACTATTCCTCAAAATTCTACAACTATATTGTGACTACATTATGACTACTAAAAGCTTTATCATTCCATACAAATGATTTTTTATGTGTATTTTCATCCAAAAATAAATTAATATATCTAATTAATCACATTACAAACTAAAAATTAATTGTAAATAATTTGACATAGTTGTATTAATTAAAAAGTATATTAAGGACTTTTTTTAGGGTTGTAATAAAATTACACTTCATATATAATAAAATGTTAGGGTATTTATAAGATTTAATATTTAAAATTTCCTAAGGTTATAAGGTATATTAAAGTTGTGTAAATGTACTAATTAAGGGTATATTAAAGGTGTTCCACATATATTAAACTTGTATTTAAAATATAATCCTGTTTAAATTAAAAGTGTCAAATATTAGCAAAACTTTAGCCAAGTTTTAGTTTATACAATATTTAATCAATTTCTTTAACCATATAATTTAACTAAGTTTAAACAAAGTTTTTGTTTTGCTAAGGTTTATGCAAGTATTAATTTAGACAAGAATTATTTTATTTTCAATTTATCTAAATTTTAGTTAAAGTTTATATGAGGTTTAGCCTACGCCCATGTGGCATATTTGGTTTGGGCATAAATGTCTTGTGGGTTTAGCCCAGGTGCGATGTAAGTTACTTAATTTAGTTAGTAGTCTAGGTTAATTAGTAGGTAGCAAATTAAGTTAGTAAATAATAGGTTAGGAAGTAGGTCGACATACTTATATAATTTACAACACTTGGGCTCAACCTTGCTATGTAGTATGTGATCCATGGATTATAATACCACAAATTGTTAAACTTTAGTTCCATAGTTTTCCTTAGTATTAAATGAATTGAATCCTAATAAATCTCCAAGTAATAATTATTAAGAGTTGGATAAACCTTTGGATATTTCAACATAGAAGTTTCTTTTATTTAAATTGATGCAAGGCTTAGTTAGTTTTAGGACCTAATAAACCTTTTCAAGTGCATTATCCTTTTATGTTGTAGAGAAGGGAAAAGGGATGTAGAATCAGATGCGATTTATTGATATATTGGGAATACAAGCCCATAACTCACAACAACATTTCGCCATGACAATATTAAGTTAGTATGTAGAATAATCTTCAGGCATGAATGATGTACTAGAAAGATTTCTAGGATGCAATCCTAATACATCTTTATTTAGTTTTTACTTTTATCAGACGTTTAGATAGAATCAAAATCAAACTTAAATATTAACATTTCCACTTGAGTGGCCTCAGGTGAATTACAACTTAGTAAACAACTTGAAGGGAATAGGTCACAATTGCAAAAACTCCAGAATGCGATAGATGGTGCGAGTTAGGTATTCGGCTCGATGCTCCATGGAAAGGGGGTTAATTGGGCCTCGTAGCCAACAATAATGGCCATCACCAGGAACCCACGTTCGACAATGGAGACGGACATCATCATTTTCGCATTAACACTCTTCAAACCTTTCTAGTGCGACTCCACGAGCAGGAACGAATTTTAAATAGATTGCTAAAGCATGTGGGTTAGGAGACAATCGACGATCCCATGCCGAACGATCAACTCGAGTGCGCACCACTTGCCTGGACGGTTTTTCTTCATGCGGCCGTTGAGAAACATTCACGTCGAGCGGTGCTTTGTTAAGCTCTTCCTGTTCTACTAGTGCAACTAGAGGATTCAAAGGCATAGCGACATCATCCGCCATGACTAGTTCTCACCTGCATCAACAAAAAACCAATAAGGTAGCAGAAACAATGTGGTACTTACATTCAGAAGGGGTCGAGGCTTTTTATTTAACATATTAGGGTAGGTGAAAGTGTGGGAGTGACGGCGGAACCTCATGAAAACTCGAACATCCTAGATTTAATGGATTCATCAAACCCTAATTTCGACGATGGATTTAGAAGTATGTGGGGGTTTTTTGTGATGTAAATTTTAATTCCAATTTACTATGTACTACATAGTTAATTAGTGCATGGTAAAATAAATAGGTAGGGGATATCAAAAAAGTAAATGGTACACGGGGATGTTAGTTCAACCATTGAATTAGTCAAGTAAGAATTCAAGGACGTTACTTGTTACTACTGATAAATTATCCTAGTAGTTAGTTACTTGAAGTAATTAGGATGAAGAAGTAGGATGTGAAGGTCAATGGACGAAAAGGATAAGGATCAAGTTCAAGAGACCTCATCAAGATATCCAAGATAAGGGGAAGGATGAATCCTCCAATCCCATTAGTCATGAGGATTGTCATCCTATTTGATTGGAGGATGGAATATTTCTTGTGTCTCATTGGGCCCAAGAATTTTCATCCTAAACTCAATTGGATGGCAATTTATTCTTAATTCTCATTGGCTCTAGAAGGATGAGGAGGCCATTGATTGGAGCAAGGAATTTCGAAGCTTTCATTGAACAAGGGGAACAAGCTCAAGGAAGGTCATGGAGGCTTACCAAATGAGAGGATTCGATGTGTATGTGAAAAAAAAGAAAAAAAGGATGAAGTGTGAGGAATTTTTTTAGTTCTTATGTGTGGAGAGGTGTTCATGGAAAAGGTGTGTGTAAGAATCAAGCATGCAAGGAAGTTGTGTGTAACAAGTACTTGTAGCAAAACTTCTAGATTTTTGGTTCAATTAGTTGTTCCTCCCAAATCCACCGTTGGATTTGTGTCAACTTTAAATTAGTTTTAGTTTAAAAGGTGTAGAAGGTTCTCCCCAAATTTTAGCATCATCGAATTTGCTGTAAGGGAGCTACACTGGTTGGAAGTAGAAGGTGTTGTAGTGGAGTTCATGGAAGGATTTCCATGACAAAGCCTCTGAATTTTTGTTTCAATTAGTTGTTTCTCTCAAATCCACCGTTGGATTTATGTCAAATTTAAATCAATCTTAGTTCGAGAGGTGTAGAAGGTTCTCCTTAAATTTCAGCATCATCGAGTTTTTTGTAACGGAGCTACACTGGTTGGAAGTAGAGGGTGTTATAATGGAGTTCATGGAAGGATTTCCATGACAAAGCCTCTGGATTTTTGTTTCAATTAGTTGTTCCTCCCAAATCCACCGTTGGATTTATGTCAAATTTAAATCAGTCTTAATTTGAGAGGTGTAAAAGGTTCTCTTCAAATTTCAACATCATCGGGGTTGTTGTAAAGGAGCTACACTTGTTGGAAGTAGAGGGGGTTGAATTGTCTATTTTTTCCCTCAATCTAAGCAAAGTGGTTTCTAGTTCCGAGGCTTAGCTCTTGATCAAAAAAATAAAATAAAAACTTATGAGATTTTGTAACATGGCTCTTTTTATATTAGCTTTTCAAAAATTCAATGCATGTTAGATTAGGAGGTTATATGTAGATGTTATGACAAATGGAACGGAAGGGTTCCAAGCATCAAGCGTGACATTGAATTGAACATCAACATACGGCTCTTTCATATTCTATCATGGTGAGTTACGATTCTCTCACAATGTCTTTGTATCTTCAAATTGGACACAACACATTAAATCCTTAGTGAATTTCATTACTTACCTTGAACCACCTTACTTGTTAGACTATAACTACATGGTAGTTCCACTTCCAACCGGATTTTTTGTGAGTGCATATCTTAATGGTGAAGGTGTGCAAGAATTCCTCACATAGTACCAATGACAATCAATTTTTTTCTTCTTATGTTTTATATGGTTTCCAATAATTCATCATTATTTATGTCAAAGGTAAATTTAATTTGAATTGATATAAATATCATTATGGATGTGCCAATAAAAAATGGTTTTACCTTAAAGACTAAACTTTAGATTAATTTTAAAAATCAACCTATTTGCATCCTACCTACCTACCTATTTACCCTCTTATTTAAATTGAAATTTTTAATTCATTTCTTTGAGATCTTCACATTAAGCTACATGACAATTGGTGCACATGGAACAATCCTAGACCATCCAGATTGGATGAATGAAATATAAAGGCTTATTTAATTTTCATAATTTCAATTTATGTATGCCCCTATGTACACATGCCAATGTGTAATTGGTGGTATTGTAGTTGCAAATAATGGAAAGTGATTAAAAATAATTATATAATCAAACGATGGAATATACATTTGAGTGTATATTTTCATTCACACGCCATTTGCTAATGTTATGTTTAAAATCATTTTTGTGACTACATGTTGGGTATGATTAAACTTATACATTAATTGTGATAGTCATTTACAATTATTTTCTAATCATAAATTGAAGTAAAAAAATGGGGTTTTTTTTAATAATGTATAATTGAAACACCTTGTCACCACATGGTATGCCATGTCATCGTTAGGAAGGACTAAGTCATTGTTAATCACACAAAAATGTACTTTCAATTAACTAATAAATGAGATTTCATATAAATTAATATCATGAGTCATGGTGTTGACTATAATATTTTGTAACATTTTATTACTGCACTTGCATGCCATGTCATCAACATGAAATAATGAAAAATTGTCAATCATTAAGGTCAATGGTATTTTGAACTAATTAATTTCACATCACAAATATACATTAACAAAATTGAAGAATAATGAAATATTTTACCACAACCAACAAACTTTCATATTGATTATAGTCACAAAATTATGATGTCATGTGGTATGTTGATATCCTTTTATAGGTGTTTTGAAAACACCGATCCACCTAGTAACATTCATGAATTCTTGGGTAGGAAAACACCTCTTTGTGGATACTTGTTTGCAACAGTTGGTGGAGCCCAACGCCAATGAGAAAGAGTGTGCGATGGGGTTTCCTATAGGAATGACATTGGTCCCTTCTATTTCCAAGGCTTCACGTCAACAAGTGTTGGGTTAGGCTATGGACCTGAACTGTTTGATTTGGATTGTTAGCCTTGGTATCACTGAGCAACGTCGATTTAGAGCCACATATGTAGTAGTTACACATCTTGTGAACTTGCTACCCACCATGACGGTAGAAGCATTGACTGGGGGCGAGGAGAGTTGTATCCTTGGAGTATATGGGATGTGTTGGGAGAGCATGTGGAGGTTGTGGCCTATGCTATTGGAGGAGTTTGTTGCTCTAGTGGTGTTCCATTGGGTGACATGGAGGAGCGTGTGGCTTCTCCCAAGGTTCTTGCGTAGCAACCCATGGCATCGTCCTCTTCCTTTAGTGTGTCTACCAAGGAAACTTGGGAGCTTTTGATGGGGCCCAAGCTAACAGGAGGAGAGAGGCGATGATTGACGCAATTCCTAAGAACGTACAAGAGTTATTTTGCCTTTAGTATGAAGGAGTTGGGTGCTTGGATTGAGTTGGCTAACAACACGTTAATCTTCTGTTGTCCCTATAGATACAATGATATGGAAAGGGACTTTGTCGCAACCCTAGCTTTGGGCTCGAGACCAAGGCAAAGGGGTTGCAAGGGTGCGGGCCAAGAGGAAGCCCGGGAGTCACATCAAAGACTCCCGGGAGTGTAGGAGAGTGTGAGGGAGTGAGCCTTCACACTCCCAAGACAACTCCCAAGTTGGGAGAGGGAGTCCCGGTGGACTCCCGAAACTTCAGAGAGCGATTTGAGGGGTCAAATCTCAATGGCTTGTTGCGCTCTTTATATCAATGGAAAGCTCTTGAAGCGTAGATGTCTAAAATGGGCTCGCATTGCTCATTTGGACATCTGAAACACAAGTTATGACCAAAAGAAGGGCCGGGAGTCGAACTCCCGGGAGTCTGCCAGTTTTGACTCCCGACCACTAAAAGTCGGGAATCGACCCGAAATACTTAGCTGCAGACGACGTGCGACATACCGTTGGAAAGCTCTCGACGAGAGCTACAACTTTGCTTCAGACCGCACTTCGATCCGA
>Ga0209208_10000881_pt1 | contig 40894 bp, 19 predicted proteins | sample S1TSphfallax_3_FD_187694 | JGI IMG/M metagenome (GOLD analysis project Ga0209208, IMG submission 187694) | Host-associated microbial communities from peat moss isolated from Minnesota, USA - S1T2_Fd - Sphagnum fallax MG (SPAdes) (version 2) | ecosystem: Host-associated > Plants > Peat moss >... | reverse complement strand
ACCGCTCATGTTTGGCACTAATTAATTCCTTAGAGGACCAGGAAAAAAAGAGAAAAAAACTAGGAATGGGTTGTTGAAATTAAAAAAATTTGAACTGAATTCAAAATACAAGATAACTTGGAAATTTACTGGTGGAAAAAATATATTTAAAGACTGTTTTTGAAATTCTGAAATATTTCAATTGAGGCTGCTGGACCCTTTTTTTAAAAATTTAAAAATCTTCGACAAGATTCATCAAACATGAGTTGTAGGTACAGTAATATAATTCGGGGAATGTGGGCAAGCAAGAATTTGAACTCTTCAAGCCCTCTTCTTATCTTTATTAAGAGAACAACATAATTGTCACTGAACTCTATCATTTGTAATAGAAATTTTGTAATTGAAAAGATCAACCACCATTATTGATATCCATAATGTTATTTTATTTGAGGTGTCATTGCTCACAATATCAATTGAATGAGTACTTTGATCTACTCTTCTTTTACAAAAACTTCAATTATTGCTTTAAATTAGAGCCTGTCATAATGATATACCCCAACCCCCTATTAAACCCTAAAAACCACATGTGTTTGTTCGGAGAGGCTTGAGAGAAGAATGTGATAGAAGGTACTCAATCATGCTGCTATTGCTTGTTATGATGGACACCTTTGTCCTTCTCTTGATAGGTAAGTTAAAGTAAGTAGAATAGGGGCATTGAGAGGGCACAAGGGGGGAGTGAAAGAAGAATGGCCTGATCTTTGTGGCCCTTGTGTGTATAGTTTATCAAAATTTTGGATTGCAAATGTTATTAATGACATAAACAAGAGCTTGGAATTTGTTGGCCTTGCCTTGGTAGGCAAGGATATTGTGTTTAGATTGATAATAGAATATAGTAACTTAAGGGATTTTAGCCCCTTGGTAATAATAGGTCTATTTTTATATGAGGGTTTTTTGGAAGATGATATTTTGGCTTGTGTTGAAACTTGAGATTAGTTACAGAGTTATAATATCTTGAAAGATTTTGGTTTCTTTTAGAGGATTTTTTGAAGATTATATTTTTGCACAATGAAATATTTGGGTTTCCATAATTCTTCTTTTGCATGAATATACCTTTTCATGTAAATGGCAAGGCCACAGTGTGACACACCCCTTGTTGCAATTTGGCTTTACATATTTCAGTAATCATCTACTACCGCTCCTTTGAGAGCAATACCTTACCATATATTATTATCTTGAGGGTGCTCTTGTATATCATTGGCATTTTTAACCTGGTCTATATGTATTAGTGTAGAAAATAAGCATGAATGCACACGGTCCCTGAAATGGACTTGTGCCAAAGTGTCAAAAGTAAGCTTATGTTGCCAAAGAGCTTATGTTAGAATGGGAGCCTTGAATTGTTTTGAGGAGTTCTCTCTTCAATAAACTTCCAAACTTGCACTTACCTGTTATAATAATCTCATAGACCTGTGCCTAGGTGTCAAGAAAAATTTGTGCCCAATGAGATTGTTTGAATTGGTGCCTTGAATTGTTTTAAAGAGCTGCCTTTGTGAATTGGTAATTTTAAGGTTGCATCATGTCTTTTGCATGCGGCATTGCAACAATTTCAACCTTGTAACCTCCTTGTAGTAAAAGATCAGATTTTGGCACATTACTTGTGCTGTTTGTTTAAGAGGTAGAAGCTTTGTAATTTTGATGTGGGTTGGGTTTGGTTTAGTTTCTTTTGGGGTTTTTTGTTTTGGTGGACAACATGGAAATAAGGAGGTTATTAGAACTTCTAAAAGTTTGATTTATCAGGAAAGAGTGTCCTAAAAGATATATCAGAAGGTGCTCAAAGAAAGTAGTTATGGGAGATTGTCCCATTGTGCACCAAAAAAAAGGGCCACAAGTAGAAAGTTGGTATAGTAAATGTATTGCTTTTTTAAAGGTATTGTTGGTTCTTGTGTCAAAAGTTGTGACTTGCTACGACCATAGCCAAAAATAATCTGGCATAGATCTCTCTCTAAACATATTGGTCAACATTTGGAATGTCATGAATTTGACGAGCTCCTCTCTAACCGCTTTAACTTGATCCTTGTAGCTGATGGGGGGGAAAAAATATTGCAATCTTTTTCAATACGCATATCAAGGTCCCGACAACAAGAATCAATTGTGGGTCATATTACAGGAGCCATTGTTTGACCCAAACTGAAATCTAGTGTACTACGCTTTTCCTGAGATGTAGTGATTCATTGGAGTTTAGGTTATATGTTTCATTCTAATAAGAAAGGTTTCAGTGTCTTATTACTCAAGTATGAAATCCTGAAGTCTTCTGACTCAAGTGTGAAATCCTGAAGATAATGATATGCAATGCTTCTTACTTGGAGATGCAATGGCTTATGACACCCATGGTACTAAGTATATTGGAAAAGAGGCTTTAAATCTTAGCAACATAATTATCATTTCAAGTTGAGTAACTTAGTTCCAATGGTTCCTTAAGAGAAGCTCCACCAGCAGCTGTATAATCCGTGTTTTTGTTTTGGGACAAATTTTGTTGTTTTTCGACAAGTAATAACTGGGAAGTTTTTGTAATTTTTAAAGTGTAAATTCAACTAATTTTGATTTTTTTTTAAAAGGGAAAAAATTGCCAAATTCTCAATAGCACAAAATTGAAATAGTGTGAAATTGAGTTTGGACTTGTAAACATGCATAGGATTCAGTGCTCTCCAGAAAGGTGACTAATGAAATATGGTTGATTTTGATTTGCCAGTCACAACGGTATGTGATGACAATAAAAAAGAAAAAAGGTTGTCAAGATTAGAGGCGTTTTGATTTCAAAATTGTGCATATTGAATGAACTATTACTACTCCACTCCATTTGTTATGTTCCAGAGTGGTGCCATATCTATAAGCCTAATGCTCATTTCACTGTGCCAAAAAGAAGTGTAAGTTAAGGTAGTAGTAATAAGTATACAAGACTTTGAGTGTAACATTCTGTACTACTTCTACTGCATTATGCACCCACTCTGAACTGAGTTCTAAACTTCTTTTGTTCGTCTTAAGTACAATGAAACCCTCAAAGTTGGTTTTATATGTACAACTTAACCAATAACTGTCCTGATAGCTTGTGAAAAATTAGCATTGAGCCCTTGTTTCATCAGGTTGATGCATGATTTGGTTTGAACAACATATCTTGGATCGAAGGAAAGACCTTTCTTCGGGTGTGAGCTCTCCATGTGATATGATATGATCTCTCTATTATTCTTGGGTCTTTTTGACATGTATCTCTTGTGTGAAATCATTTGCTCCTGAAATATATCTTGTAAGCATAGATTCAACAATTTGTTGTACTGGAATTTACTCTATGTCGTGTGCTAATTTGTTCAAATTTTAAATCAGCAGGTTATAGGATATGGAATTGGCCGACAAGATAGGCTTCATATAAGGATGAGACAATGAACCATAGTCACTTAGAGCATCTCCATGACAGTAGTATAAGGTCCTACACAAGGTAGTTTTGATGAAGTTCAAGCCTTATTTAAAGAGAAGCTCAGTTTGGATTTATAAATATACATAGGATATTACACAAGGCTCTTCAATAGGGCCTTTTGATCGGCTGTTCACAATGAATGGCCCACTTTAAACTATCCAATATTTCATGTTCATGTGTGTGAATGGAGAAATAACTTGCACATTATTTTGGATGTGGTAGACACCAATAAAGACCCACATAACATACCAGGTGTGGCTGGAAATGCTCTTATAAGAGAGTTTAACAATTGCTAAGGATATTCTAATGATAAAATCAGTACATGGCAAACCCAGTACTGTACACATGATCTTCATCAAAGCACAGAAGTATGTGTATGTATGTATGTATTATAGATCCCAGGCAAAGAAAAGAAAGAGGAACATGATGAAGTTCATCAACCCAAATACCAATTTGGACACCAATTACTTGCATCAATAGGGATTGGGTATTCATTTGCATTCCTAAACTTCCATACATATCACATACATAATGATGGACAATGTAGCAGAGCTCAGCACAAAGAAAATAGAAGAAGATTTGGCTGCCAAGTTGGATTTCAGCAACTAAACCCAGAAAAAGATCACAGGTCTCAAACCAGTGTATGCAGTAACTTTGGCAAACCAGTGATGGTGGACATACCCCAACCAATGCCAGGCTTTTATAGCAGGTCTGCAAAACCAGTTACAAGAAATGAAGTCAGTGGCCTGTGCAGGAGTGTATTTGTTGGCCACAATTATGGCTTTGACCACCTTGCTTTCTGGCATCACAATCTAACCTGAAGGTGCAATCACAGCAGAGAATTCCTTAATGCCATGACAATTTGTGATTACAAAGATGTGGGATTACAGCATCTAAATTGTCTTCTTTATGGGTCAATGAACAATCAACAAAAACACCAACAATGGTTTTTTTTTCATACTGTGAGGGACTGGAATTCCAATGAATTCTGAATTTGGCATCATTCAAGCAGCTTTTGTGCTTCTTCATTTGTTTAATCATCACAAAATGGAGGAAGCAGACATTGGGATGGATTCCGTCTCTTACAGTTGGAAGGTCTAGATGGCTCAAGCTGGGCAGTATATTCAACAGGTACTCGAATTGTATCCTTTGTTTTGTATTCTGTTGACAACCCAACAGAATACAAAAGTATAGTTTTAGTCATATATCTGCTAATAGAGACCAAGCTCAATTCCCTCAGAATATCAGGCTGGAAAAGTGCACCCCAAACTCTTTGATGTCATGTGGATTGAGCTCTTTACCAGTTTATGGACCTGCAAATCAAACCAACATGGTCTCTTCCAGGTTAATTGCAGGCAAACACCAAGTCTGTGACATAAGAACAAGACAGAGGCAGTGTGACCAGTAAACATTATAGAATCCACACAACAAGAACTACACAGGCATGAAATTCAAATACAAGAGAATGCACAATTGTCTCTGTGGCTTCTTCAGTAGCCAAAGGCATCCATGAAGACTTTGCATCTTTTCCTTGCTGATCTCAGATACGAATAAATGGCCATTGCCCGGTAATGGTTCCCAAGCGTCATCCAGCCTTTGAAACATCTTCTGATTCTGTTCACATCTTGGTGTTAGAACATACTGTCCAGCCATAGAGCTGCAGACAGACTAAAATGCAATTCTTTCTCTGCACAATCATACAGGAGTAATTGACAACAAATACCACAACTCTAGATCTGCATGTGCTGCCCATACTCTTAGGCTTGATGAGGAGTAGGCCAAGGTATATTCTAATATGGAATCCAACCTGATTGCAGTCTGAGATTAAGAGACTATTTGAGGGTTTGACAATAAACCCTAGCTCTGTTCTAGACCTATTGACCCTGCTTAGCTTTAAGAATCTATGGCATTACAAGTGTGGAATTCCAAAGTTAAAATCTAACCCAACATCGAGTACACTGGCCAATGCAATCACCTTTACAGTCAACATTGTTACCCAGCACACTTGGATTCCGTGTAATCACATTTTTCAAAGAATTTCCAGTGATGCCCCAGGAGGCATCCAAAATGGCCACATTTGCTTTAAGTTCTTCCTTGGAGAGACCGACCACTTCTGGAAAATTCGTAAGCAGCTCTGGCAGGTCTACACCAAGATCCTTCAAGTAACCCAAAGTTTCCACAACTGCTTCAGGCTCAGGAACGGTTGCCTCCTTATCTTCTCCCCAGAATGAAGAGTAAGACCAACAGAAGGATTTTGACAGAATCTTGTCAGCATCTTCTGAATTGAATCCTATTTCTTCAACCTTATTGCGGGAATTCTCCCACTTCTCAAGTTCAGTTGAGTTGAATTGTTCAGTCAATGTGCTTGCCTTGCAATAGTGCAAATTTCTTCCTTGTTGTCCCTTTCTTGAAGTGTAAGTTTTTGAATGATAAATAACTTGCTGTCGATCTTGAGCTACAATGCTTCTCTCCTGAATTTGTGAAGTTCTTGAGTTGAGCACTGGCAATCTCTGAACAAACAAACAGGATGAAAAGAATCAGGGTGATGTTGGCAGAAATGCCTAAAGGAGGCCTGCATTGTAAAAGGGTTTATGAAGAGAAGCAGACTGCATTAGTTAGAGAAAATTGTATCATGCATGGTCACAGTGTGGACAATAACTCGTTAGCATGACTGATATGTCCAGAGCCTTTTAGGTTTTAGGGTTCAGGTGCTAAAAGGTCCAATCTGCAATCACATGTAGTAAAGGATACATGATACAATTCAGAAAGAAAGTTTCGTTGCCTCCTCCTCATGCATGCAAGCATCTGTTCCTTCAAATTTACAAATACCTGGATGTATCTATCCTTCCGTTGCATAAATTGTCTGGACCGTATGGACCGTATGGACCGTATTTGGATATTCACAGTGAACATAGCTTACCAGTCAAGAGCCATCTGTTTAGATGAACTTGAAGGTTCAGCAAGTCATATGTCTGTAGTGGCATTCTGTATGTTACACATATTTTGGTGTTCACATGGCATTCACATGACATATTTTAGCATCCATATGATTTGATGATGTCAGTTCCACATTCAACATACTAGTACTCTCCAATTGATACAAATCATGAACATGGAGCTAAGTCTTAATAAGGTCCATGCTTCAACTAAATAAGTGACTTTCTCATTCCAATGTAATTGATTTCAGAGTCATCTGAAAGTGTGTAATCCATCCTGGAATTCATCTTTCTGGAAAGTTAGAGAGTTTTTTAGAGGAAAGACTGTACCATATCTTGAGCCTGTGTGTAGTTGCAAAGACTTGTATTCCAAATCCTGAGCCCTGCTGCTCCCTGAGAGTTAAGCCCTCCTTGCATCCTGGCCACCTTCACATGCCCTAATAACACAATCTTTCAATCCCCTTAAACATGACTTAAACCCTAGACATGTGGTTTTTTTCACTCATGGAATTTTATAATCCCATCAGATTTCAAGTGTAAACCTCCAATTTTCATTTACTAGACTTGAGAATTAAACATCTGATAATAATAATCCATCGTATAATTAAGTGATAGTTCCCACTCAAGCTGCCTGTACAAGAAATGAAAAAGAACGTTTGTGATTCAAACGATTTAATTCAAGAGCTCAACTAATCTGTTGATATTATTATCATAAAAAGATCATGTGAACAAACAATCAATCCGAGAGAATCACAAAAATCTGTAGATTGGCGCCTGATCCATCCTTAGAACACAGACGGCCAAAGAGTAACGAAAGATTCACTACTTCTATAAAGACAGGCATTCAAGAACTCAATTAACTCAGGAATTTCTTTTCAATTTGATTTCAAGGACTCAGGAGGAGCTCAAAAAAGAAGGCCTCCTGCTGCTGCTGCATACGCACAAACAGCTTGAAATCACCAGAATGCAGATATAAAAAGAAATCACTAAAACTGAGTGGGGAAAAAAAAATTGAAACAAGACTTCCCCGTGATCACAGAAAACTCCAGAACACAATATTTCGTAAATACCGGGACCAGAAGAGGTTTCTAGATCCATCTACAAACCCGCAAAGAACGCAAACAGAGCGAAAAAATGGGAGAAACCTGCGACAAAGAGACGGAGAGGAAGGGGAGAAAAAGAAGCAAATTTCGAGAGATTCACCAAAACTTCTGGAGAAAAAAATAATAAACAAGTAAACAAGCATTGCACTTACCACACGATGTTTCCTGTCCGCTACCTTCTCTTCCAGTTCCCACTCCAACCAAGTGTATCGAAGACGAGCAGCCAAAACCATGTGCGATTGCAGTGCCACCACGGCGCGCGCGTAGTGGTGGCGATTCCAGGCCACAGTGAAACAGCATCCACCAGCGCACCAAGAAGGATGGATGGTAAGTGGTCAGGAAACACTTTTCTGTTGGGTTCCAGTTCCCTAGCTAACCACGCTGGTTAGCTCAGTTGCTTTTTCCTACTACCTGCCTACTAACAACTCACTCACAAACGGGTTGTTAAAGCATCTCCACCGGTGCTCAGTATGTCACTCTGGAAAATTAAATTAAATGTCTACATTTAGCCGTATTTTTTTGGCAACCTTACCAATAAAACTGTAACTGGAACTGCATATACGTAAAACTACTTATAGCAAACCACCTGGACCAATCATTATGATTGACCAATCAGAAATACTGAACCACAGTCAGGTCCAATTTATTACACTCTATTTGGGAGGTGCACAACTGTGTTGCAACTTTTACCAGCCACGGCAAGCTGCACACATTTGGTGCAGAAAAACCAATTTCCTGATCTAAACCGGCACATTTTGACATTTTCACAATAAATTTTACTGTCTGGAGTCACATACTGAGTACGGGTGGAGATGCTCTTAGTAGGTACTTACCTATGTATAAACCATCTACTTACCTAATAGTTACCTAATTTCCTACCTATCTACCTATATATTAGACCTATTTCTTATGGAATTGGTTACCAAGGTCAAACCAGATATTAACTCAGTTGAGGTTTCATCACAACTGAGTAATAACAGGCATCCATTGGATTGTGTGCAGGTGGGTTCTGGTTTACTGTGCCCATGATTCCTCAGCTTAGTTTCAAAGAATCAAATCCATAACTTGGTTCAATTTTTATGTGGGCAAACTCTAAACAAGTGCAACAAATTAAATGTGACACCGGCCTGAACATAGTTGCAAGGCGATACTCATCAAGAATTTATTTTTAAAAATTTGTACTTGAATTATGATTAATGTTTTAATTATTTAACTTACACAATATTTTCAAAGAAAAATAAATTGTGCAATGGTCAGAATCACCCTTTCAACCCAAAAGTTTAAAGTTTGATATTTTTTTTCAATTTTTTCTTTTTTTCATAGACAAAATAGATGAAGAAAAATAGCACCTTGCCAATTTCTTCAAATTAATTTTCTCTTGGATACAACTTCCCTTTTTAAAAAATGGATTGAGTGGTAACCTCAACCAAATTCTTGGGGAGCAACTTCCCCAATGAGAAGTGAAGTATGTGATAGCTCTTACAAAGTTCCTCATGAAGCAATTTCCTCATAGAGAAAAGGATCCTTGTTTTTCAGGTTTTAATGGTTGAGAATCAAAACTAGCAATTTGACTTATGATCTTTCTTTTTATCATAACTACTAACTTGTAGCAACTAACTTGTAGCTTCAAATGCAAAATGCAAGCTCACTTTTGAAATCTACATTTTGAAAGTTTTCCATTGGTATAAAAAGTTTTTAATTGGACAAAGTTTATATTTTGCACTTTTGTCCCAAACCTTTGGGACACCCTAAATCCTTTTCTCCTTAGGACAACTTATCCCCTTTCCAAAGGAGTTTTTCCTTTGAAAAAATCCATTTATCCTTGAAGAAAATATTCCAGAAGGAGTTGGTTGAAACTACCATTTAGTCCTTTTTCCCCTAAAGGAGTTGATCTTTACAAAACTTGGTTTGGGCTATCATTTAATCCCCTTCTTCATGGAGGAAACATGGACAACAAAGCGATATACATGATAATAAAAATTATGAAAATAGACAAAACAATTTTCATGGAGATTTACATTCGCGAAGAGTGCCTATGATTATTTTTAAAATGCCACAGTAATTGCCAAAAGGACAAGAAGGAGTTTATTTGTGTTTATTATTATTGCAAAGAAGAACTCGAAAATGAGGATCAATATCACGACCCTAACCCTGGGCTCATGATCAAAGCAAGGGCTTGCAAAGGTGTGGGCCAAGAAGGAAGCCCAGGAATCACATTTCATTCTCTCGGGAGTGAAGGAGAAATGAACCCACACACTTCCAAATGGGCTCCCACTTTTGGAGTCTCGATGGATTCTCAAATTTTGAAAGAGGCATTTCAAGGATCAAAATTCATTGGATTAAAAAGATCCTTATGCCATTGGAAAGCTTTTGAAAGTTAAATGTTTAACTTGGGCTTGCATGACCCATTTGAGTACTTAAAACACAAGTTATGACCAAAAAAGAAGGTTGAAAGTCAAAATGTCAATTTGAGTCATGACCATTAAAAGTCGGAAATTGCCCTAAAATACGTGTGTATAGGTGGCATGTCAAATTCAAAAAAAACGCACTTTCAACTATGAGTCCCTCTACTTATCATCACATTTTTTCTAGTTTTACGTCAAAGCACTGCTCTCAACAAAATATATGTTTTACACGGATAGAGGAACACTCTAGTAAATATCCAAAACAGACCAAGAAAGAAGAGGAATACGAATGCGTGAATTGTTCATATTTGCTACTTTAATTTTTAATGTTTTGAGTTCAAAACAAATCTTAATTTATAATGAAGAAATTATTGTAGTTTTAAGTTTTGTAGGTTTTATCATATTTACTCAAAAAACCTTTGGTGAAACTTTAAAAGCTACTTTTGATGCGCGAATCGAAGCTCTTCTTTTAGAGTTACAGCAATTGATGAGTTCTCGGGAAGCTCTATTGTCCGAGTTAAAAAAACAACACGAATTACATAGTACTAGTTTGTATTCAAGTACGCAAGTAATCGGAGAATCATGTATAAATTATATAATTACGCACTATGCACCTAAGTGCAAACAGATAGTGCAAGCTGTGTTGCGCCAACAAATAGAGCAAAAGTTTAAAACATTGTTAGCTATTCAAGAGCATTCTCGCATCAGTCTACAAGAAAAGATAGTAACTTGTTTTCGCAAAACAATTTGTGACAAATTTCGCTTTTCCAAATTATGAGAACATCAGTCCAAATTAATCCAACAAATCATGATATTATTAAAAGATGGGGTTATAAAATGAACAATTTTGCACAAAGATGGCTGTTTTCTACAAACCACAAACATATAGGCACTCTATATTGTATTTTCAGTGCCATTGCTGGAGTAATGGGTACATGTTTTTCAGTATTAATTCGTATGGAATTAGCACAACATGGCAATCAAATTCTTGGTGGAAATCATCAACTTTATAATGTGTTAATAACAGCTCACGTTTTTTTAATGATATTTTTTATGGTTATGCCTACGATGATAGGTGGATTTGGTAATTGGTTTGTTCCAATTCTTATAGGTGCACCTAATATGGCATTTCCACGATTAAATAATATTAGTTTCTGGTTGTGTGGGGTTAAACACCCACGTCCGGTAATAGATTATAGCCCATGCACCGAGGTTTTAGGCGATAAACCCGCTTGGGCGCACCTGAAGACCTTTAGGAAAGTAGGGTTCGCGATGTCTTCTAGTGAGGTAAGATTTTAGGAGTGTAGTTTCACGAACCTCAGTACCGGTAACCTTCCTAAGCTAAGGAGCAGGGACCTTAGAGTGAGCAGCCCCATTGCAATTGCGTATGCTCAATACACGAAGACCACTAGCAGCCAAGGGAAAAAGGAACCTCTATCGAGTGAACAAACCGTAAGGACGGCCACCACACACAAGCACGCCCTAAAACTGGGAGGGCAAAACTGAAATTGAATGAGACGAAAAAGATGATAACCATAAGGACGTTGGGTTGGAATTTTGCACTCTACGCCCGGGGGACAACAGAAGAGCAGGAGGCAATGACCTTCTACAATGTAGTTGGGCCTCTCTCCATGCTAGAAACACGAGCTAAGGCTGCCGAACACTCACACTAGTGGTGTGAGTTTAGAAAAACTAGCAAAGCTGGAACCATCGAGTAATGGCAAATTTGTTGGACTAACGAATACTATAGCTAACCGCAACGTACTCATAGACGCATACGAGAAGATAAAGTCAAGACCTGGCAATATGTTCGGGCAATGAGCTGGGTGAAACTTTGGATGGAGGATATCAACCGAAGTTGCTTTGATAATACATTGTGCCGTCTTAAAAACAGAACGTACAAGTTCAGGCCGGCTTAACATGTTATGATTTCCAAGCCCAAAAAACCTAATGAAGAAAGGCCTCTAACTAACTATTAGACCCCCCAAAAACGAAATCATACAAGAGGCAATACACATTTTCAAAAAGAAACTTTAGCGACCACTCCCATCATGCCATGCCACAGGTGCCATTTGGCCTAAAAATGAATTAAGAATGTTGGAAAGCTCTCAACAAGGGCTATAACTTTGCTTTAGACCTCACCTTAATCAGAGGTCTGCACAAGAAGTTATGACCCTTCAAAGTTTCGGAAGTCCTAATTTTGGGAATTTCAAGACTCTCAACTTGGGAGTCTTGAGACAAAATGACATTTGGATGTAGCCCCCGTGGCTAACCACAAAGAATACTATAAGGGGGAAGGTGTTGGCTTCCCCTTAGTCTAAGCCATAATGAATTTTGTGAATCCATGTATGCCCATAGTGAGTTTGTGCACCAAAAGTGCTCCAACCATGCACTAACCAACAATGACCAATAAAATGAACACTGAGAATATTTTGACAAAGACAAGAAACATTAAAACTGCCACAATCAAGAAAAATCAAGATATAAACCATTATTATAAAAATGAGGTGCAGTTCATTAGCCTAAATCACTACGGGACCTTAAAAGTGAAATAATTTCATTGCATTTTAATGATTTCACCCTAATTAAAATTATTTCACTATAATATCATTATGTAAACATCATGTTTCACTACTAATTGATATAATTCATTATTATAATTTACTGTAGTAAATAGGTTTATTTTTATGTTATTTTAAATACCCTATGTATGTTATTTTATGATATACCTTATATAATTTAAGTTATTTTAGTTATTCTAACTTATAACTTACGTTATTATATGTTATTATAAATTATTATACATTATTTTACCTTAAGGTTCTTAACTAGCTTATTATAGGCTTTTAAATTATTTTAAATTAAATTATTCAATTAACCTTAAGTTATTTTATTTTAAATTATTATATGTTATTTCAAGTTATACTTCAAGTTATTCAAGGTCATTCTACTTTATGTTGTTATAAGTGATTTTATCCTAAGTATAATAATTTAAAATAATTTAAAATATAATATAATGACCTTAGGTAAAATAATGTAAAATAATCAATAATAACCTATGAAAAATAATTTAGAATAGCCTACAATAGAACAACTACCAATACCCTAAGATATTATAACATAGAATATCCAACAATAACTTATAATAAATCACCAATAGTCACAATATAACATATAATAACCAATAAAAACTTATAATATAATAACCACCAATAGTCGTATTATAACCTAGAATAATCACCAATATAATAGCCACAAATAGTCGTTAATAAAATAACGATTAATAATCACCAATAGAATAACCATCGATAACCACCAATAACCATTAATAAAACAACAACTAATAACCATTAATAACCACCAATGGCCTACAATATAATAACCACTAATGTAATAGCCTTTAATAGCCACCAATAGAATATCCACCAATAGCCATATATTAGAATTGTTTAAAATTGCCAAAAATAATATAAGGTGAAATAACCTACAATAGCCTAGAATTACCAATAATAACATAAGGTGAAATAACTTTCAATAACCAAAAATAGCTTCACATAGTCGAAAATAATCTAAGATTAAATAATTATAATAGTCAAAAGTAACTTATAATAGTTACAAATAGTTTGAAATGAAATAATTTACAATAGCCAAAAATAACATAAAATAACCAAAAATAATTTAAAATAAATAAAAGTAGCTTAGGGTGGAATAACCAAAAGTAATTGAGAATAACCATAAATAACTATAAATAATATAGAATAATGAAAATAATTTAGATTAATGAAAAATAATTATATAATAACTGAAAGTTTCCTAACATAAGTAATATTATTATGTTAGCAAAAATCTTATCCATTTATTAAACTTTTTTTTTTTCAAAAGAATGGTCATTGAAATGTAATTGAATAGTGATATTCAAAAAAAAAATGGTACAAATGATTTTACACTTTTATAAAAAAAAACAACTGTAATCATGTACATTATTGAAATTTTTTTTCAAAATTTGAATCATTTCATTTGAAACTCAATGAAATATGAATTTTAAAAGTTTATGTTTTTGTAAGGTTTAAAATGAAATATTTGATAAATATAATGTAATGTAACATATTATCATAACAAGTAGGGTGGCTTGATGGTAGGGTGTTTTATTTCCATTTTAAAGGTCAAGGGATCAAACCTCACAAGTGGTATGTGTGTGGTCAACAATGGTAAGTTGACCAAATATTTTTTTATCTAATTCCCTAAAATAGGTGCTTAGGTTGATTGCATGGGTTATGTACTTAGGTTAGGTTTTTAACCTAACTTAAGTAATAACATGTGTCAATAACTCATAGGTTGAAAATCATGAAATTATCAATAATCTTATATATTAATCATTTAAATTTAATTGATTTCCATGTTGCTTAGTTAATTAACTAATAAGTGAATGGCTTGGTAAATTTTTATTTCATTTGAGAATTTGTATTTCATTGTCTGTAACAATTGGTCCTTGTTCACTAAGGAGTTGATTAATTTCACAATGGTAAAAATGTTCAAATTCATTCAAAATTTAGTGAAACCCATAGTGAATTAGGACGCATTTTGATGCAATGAGCACCAAGATCAACAAGGTCAAAACAATAAACACCAAAATTGCCATGAAAAATAGTAAAACCACCACAAAAGAGAAGATGAACTCATCAAAAAATCAACATGAAAACACCATAATTAACATCACAAACATGAATGTGAAAAACATGATGCACCATGAACACCAACACCTAGCACCACAAAGAATAAAGTTAATTTAAAAAAAACATCACTATGAAGAAAATGACCAAAACCAAAACCATTGTGAAGCAAATCTGGAAAACTTACCAATGTGAAGATGAAGCATTTAAAAACGATATTGTGGGAAGAATTTAAACACAAACACAAATAACATTAGATGGGAAAAAATACTACCAATATAAACAAAAAATTGTAAAGAATATCAAAACAAAGCAAAATAAAACACGAACTTGAAGTTGAAAAACACCAAATCCCAAAAACCTTCAACCTTCAACCCCAATATAAAACTAGAACCATTTTTTTAAGAAATTGATCCAATTTTGGTTTCTAGCCCACATTTGAATTGGTCTTCAAGCCTAATTCCACTTAAAGAATAAATTGGAACTAGGTAGTTAGTTCCAACCCCACATTTAGTTCAAATTTGGTTCCAAAACCTAGATGAATAGTTTCTTTTTAATTGGATCTAGAATTGCCAATTCTTAACCAATGAATTGGGTGCCCAATTACCAACACTAATCTTAAGTAATGTTGATCAATTATTGAAAAAATGTTTGCTTATTTATAGTAAGGGTCTTAGGATAGGTTATTTGTAATCAACATAAATGGTTTGAAATTGGTCCATAACAAGATAAAGCCCCTATTTGTCGTATATACATTGTTTAAAAAAAACCGAGTGAGACTTTTATGGACTAGGTATTGCTTTGATGAGAACCAAATATATGAACTTGCACATTTCCTATGTTTTGTCTCAATGAGTTGTTTGAATCCTTAAACATTAAAATCTTCAAGCTATGATTTTATATTTGGGTGCATTTCTCCAATATGAGCTCCCATTTTATTCAAATTTGACCAATGTCAATTAAGAATTATGAAAGATGCAAGGGGAATGGTGATTTTTTGTGGGGGGATAAGTTTTACATGCAAGAACCTACCTTAATATTGCACTAGGTGATTATATGGTTGGGTATCAAGCTTGGTATTTCAAAGCCGAACCTTATGCATAACATGTGAGTTTTATGTTTTTTTTAAATCACAAAAATTGATATTGAAGGTATTGCTTAAAAGGAAAAATGATAACAAGTGGGTTTCAAAAAGTTTCAAAATCCAATTATTTGATAGTTTATTGTGGGATAAAAATAATAATTTCACAAAGGCCTTGCCATGCATGTTGGTTACTTTTTTAATGAAAAATAAAACTAAAATGTTCTTGAGGTTTTGGAGATATTCTAAATATTTTGTCAAAATTTAATTTGGGCTTCACAATACTTTGTAGTATTAGTGATAATCAATTTTCAAAGTATAGAATAGAGGTAAGGATAGAAATATGATGTAAAGATTAAGATCATATTTTCTACAATAACATCTTAATGTGTACATAATATTTGTAAAAAAAATTATCAGCTTTGTATTATACTAGTAATGTATGTACATTTAATATATTAAACATATTGATAAATATGAATTGGTGTAAAATATTTTGAATTGCTTTATTTATTTTTAATTGTATGAACACAAGAGGTTCTTGAATATTTAATGTGTTAATTAACAATTGAATTATTAATATCAAGAATAGTAAAACAACAAAACCAACAAATAAAATAAAATAAATCAAAAAACAAACATAATGCAAAGGAAATAAAAATATAATAGCATAATGGACATGAAGATAATCTTGGATTAAACAATCATGAAGTTTTTGACGATTTGTTCAAATGTTACATCTCTTACACCCAATGGTGCACATGCAAAACAAATATGGTGTTGACATAATATGACTATAATACAAACATAATTCCATGATAAACATAAATGCAACATTGAATCAATGTAATTGAAAAAATTATAACCATATTGGGGTGTAGTCACATCAATAAGAATCACAACAAGTGTAACCAATGTTTGGTTTTCATGTTTTAGTATAAAAAATTTGTACTAAACTTGGAAGTGTTTAATATGTTTACAAATGTTAATGTCTTAAATACACAATGAAAACACGTGGATAATTTTGAATTTAATTTAATGACTATATAATACTCAAAAAAATTCATATTACATTGGTTACAATGTTTTCATTGTTTTTCAAAATTTTAAATTTTGATTTTTTTTTCAAAATGACATAATTATTTACAATAACTAAGGTGCATTCACACTTGTAGGTAAAACAACACTAGATTTTTCTTACATAAATTTTTTTATTGTGGTTCCACATTTACTATTAATGTTGCCACCAATTCCTACATGGTGTGTGACGCACTCCCAAGCTCTTTGATAGACTCAAAATGAGCTTGAAGTGAAAATTGTGGAAGAGTAAGGCATTGGGGCATGCTCCCTGGCTCGCAACACTTTGGGGGTAAAGGGGCATGTTCAAGCTGCGGGATGGGATTAAAAAGAATGATAAACACTTACTCATTCACATGGACCTGCACAAACCAAACAAAAAATTGGTTACTACATAGTTTGAACACTTTTGGTGCTAGGACGAGCCATGGGCAAACTCAAACTCACAAGACTCACCACGGCCTAGATTTGGGGGAAGCCACCACCTTCCCCCTTATAGTATATTTTGTGCCTCTTCACAAGGCTCACATCCAAATGGCATTTTGTTCTGGGACTCCCAAATGGGAGTCCCGAAATTGCCAAAGTTGGGACTTTTGCAACTTTGTGGCCCCATAACTTTGCGTGAAGACCTCCTATTGAGATAAGGTCTGAAACAAATTTGTAGCCCTCGTCAAGAGCTTTTCAATGATATGTCGCACGCCACCTACACGCAAGGAAATTGGGTCGATTCTTGACTTTTAATGGTCGGGAGTCAAATTGCCAATTTGACTCCCGACCCTTCTTTTGGCCATAACTTGTATTTTAGATGTCCAAATGGGTCATGCAAGACCATTTTAGACATTTAAGTTCCAAGATTTTTTCAATGATATAAGGAACTTCTCAATCCATTGAGTTTTGATCCCTACAATCGCCCTTTGAAGATTTGGGAGTCCATCGGGACTTAAGCTCTCAAAGTGGAAGCTCCCTTGGAAATGTGAGGGTTCATTCCTTCACACTTTCTTACACTCTCAAGAGCATGTTTCCCTCTTGGCCCGTAACCTTGCAAGCCTTTGCTTTGGTCATGAGCCCAAGGCTAGGGTTGTGACAATGTCTTATGTGGTGCAAAAAGTTAGAAGAGTGTTAAAGTGAATGATGTTTGAATGGTATATTAAAACATGTGTTAATATGTTTAACGATTTTCTTCACAAAATGCAATGGTAACTTACAAAAGTGAAAAATGAAGACATAAATATTTGGTAAACTATTGTTTCAATTTCCATCACAATTTTTCCTTCCCTATTTCCCCACGCTTCATCAACTTTCATTGTGCTTCATCAACTTTCATATCAAGTTATTAAAGGTTCATGAACATGATGTCTATGAGTTTTGCACGCTTCATGAGCTTTAAGATTTTCAAACATTGAACACAAGGTGTTGTGCATTAGGTGATGTGCATCAAGTGTTGTGTGTTATGTGTTGAATGTTTTATTGCAAATATGATGCATCTCAAAAAGAAATCTAGAATATGGCCTTGCAAATCAAGAAAGTTATGAACTAAATGAATATGAATTTTGCAAATCATGAATGCTTTCACGAATCATTTCAACTACAAATGTAGGGTGCTCATGAAATACTTGTACCAACTATTAATGATTGTGGAACACAAAAGGGAAAAAATGGTCAAATCCAAAAGCAAAAAACAAGCAAATTGATGGAATTGCATCAAATATTGTTTTTGACATCCAAACCGAACACCCTTGCCAACCCAATTGGGAATTCCCAAAGGTCATGGTTTTAATATAATCAAAATGTGTTGAATTCAAGGTAAGTTTGGACATAGTAAATCCATGGGATCAAATGGAGACAACAACATGATCCAAATGGAAGGAAATTGCATAAGTAGTTGGTAGAACAATTATTGGGAACACTAGCATCAAAAGGAAATCATCATCAGTCAATAATGTGATGTTGGAAGTCATAAAAAGAGGTAAAAAATTGTTCATTATCACCATTTAGAAAATAACTTAAATGAACCTAGAGATTGAAAGTCAAAAGTTGATTGCACAAAAATAACTTCAAAACTAACAACTTGATTATTATAAATTAGAGATATAAAAAGGTGCAAGTACGCAAATAGGAGCCAACGGGATTACTTTACAAAAGGATTGTAAGTCCTTTTTAATCCATTTTAATTTTTTCATATGAAAGAAATTTTTAATTAAATATTTTGCAACTTGTTATTAAAAATACATTAGTTGCCCAAATAGGTCACATGTTTTGTGTTAATCATTTTTTATTAAATATGAATTTCTCAAAGTGTGTAAATTTTGCCAGATTATGTGTTTCATCTTGAAATTTTATAATAATTTTGAATCATACCAAAATATGCTAATTAATTTTTTTTAATTTTTTATATCATAAACTAAAACTTTTTTTTGTATGTCATGCACATTACACCCCATTTACATGTGATAAAGGACTCTTGAAATTTTTAAAATTTGAAAAAAACTTTGAATTTTCTTTTTTTTTTAAATTCCATATCTTTTAAATTGTGAGTGGTTTTGAACTTGGGTAGTAGGTTACTATCATCTAAATTGTTTTACTACCCAAATTATGTTATTAGAATAGTCCTTCACCTAATCCTTTGTATACTTAAGCACAATCTAATGGAACACATATTTGAGTTCAAAGGTCCTTTTTTAAAACCAAAACCCAAAATTTAATTCAATGAATTTGAATTCTTCAACATTCATATTAGTCATTTATCACAACTTGGAATCATTAACATAACTTTAAAATGTCTATATGTAAAAAAGTTCATAGTTTTCACCACTATTTGACATGGTTTTTGGCTCCTACTTCTATGCTCACACCCATAAACCAATAACAATAAGAAAAGATGGTTTGAGTGACCTTGGGACTTACTAATGTGATTCCAACAATTTCATTACAACATCCAATTCCAATTGATGTTTGCATTAACCTACACAACAATATAGAAGGCACATGAAATCATTGAATTGAATTGAATTTTTGAATTAAAATATATATAAAATTTAGTTCTTGAATCAAAATAAACATGGAATTGATTTTTTGATCAAAGCTTTACATTTTCCAATTGACTTTGCATTTCACTCATATGTTTCAAATCAAATTTCTTTGGCACTTGAGATAGATCTCAAGATTTGAATGCAATTGTTTTCCAAATGTTTTTTTGACCTTCAATGGTTGTAAACCTTTCTTCATGAAAATGACTTGATGTTTTCAACCTTGATCTTCTACATGTTGATTCTATATGAGGTTTGCTAAATGCTTCTATTGTAGCCTTTGATTCTAGAATCTATATAATGTTGTCCACATCTATCATCTTTCATCTAAAAAATATATTATGTAATTTAATGCAACAATAGACAACAAGGTCAAGGAAATTGCAACATCCAATTCTATTTTACCATGAAGTTCATGAAAGGTCTTTTTAAGAATCTGAAAAGCATTTTCTACCACCAACCTTCCCCTCTTTTGTTTTTGTTTGAATAGGCTTTTGGTCCCCTTCTCTATGAGGTGTCAAAATCCAATCTAGGAAGGGATACCCCTTGTCTCCAAATAGATAAAGAGGTATGCCATCTTGGCATCCTTTCTCTAGATTGAATCCATGATATTGTGTATTATTGTAAAGACTTGATCTTTTAAGAACTTTTGAATCATTCACACTCCTAGGGGGGGGCCCACAAACATGTTAACAAATTGTTTCTTGTCATCAATTATAGCTTGATAAACAAAATTGTAGCCCATTGTTTTATAATAATAGTAGTCCTCATTAAATGGGCTTACATGTCTTATAATTGAAAAGTGGGTACCATCCATTGCACGGTGAACATTTGGAAGATTACAATTTTTTTTGAATGCAAACGTGGAATGTCCACTTTGGATTTAGATGGCCAAGTAATCATCCTTTTAAAGATAATGTTGATAACTCAAGTAACCTTTCGAACAACAAGTGAAACTATAGATCTACCAACACCAAAAAGTTCACTACATACTAATAGATTAGTTCTTTGTGCCAATTTATAGAACACACATGGTCTCAACTAATTTGCAATGTCAAACAAAGTTCTTTTTTTCATTTGAAAATTATGTAACCAATGATCATCATCATATTTGATAACAAGGAAGATGGAAAACCATGTAGTGCTCCTAGGTTTGAGCAAGTGGCCAAGCTCAATAGTAAGAAATCCTAGGTTTTATACCATTGTGTGGTTGTGAAGAGAATTGTGGCATGAAAATGTTGTAAGTTTGTTGAAAAATTTGTAAAATAAAAGTTGTGATTTGGCACATTACACAAAGTTTGCAACATGTTGATGAAGAAGACAAACAAGCTTGTCACAAAAGTGTAAGCATCATTGTTGTTGATAATCATGTTTTAGCAAATGAAGAAGAAGATGTGTACCCCAACAACTTGTAGCACACATAATCAAAACAAAAAAATCAACACATTGAAGAAAAACAAGGTCTACAACAACATAAATGTTGGAAAACCTCACTTAAATATGTAAGAAATGACTAATAACAAAAATAAAGGTTGATATCCAACAATTTTCAATTTGCAACAAAAAGAAAAAAACCTTTTAACAAAAGAAATCACATATTGCAAAAAATTCCAAGGTTAGTCAATGAATTTCAATATGTTGAGAAAAAATAGAAAACTATAATAAAAAAAATTCACCTCGAACAAAAAAATTAAGGTCAATCTCCCACAAGCTTTAATTTGAAACAAAAAAATGAAAAATAAACGAGAGTTGTGAAAATAATGAAAGGAATGGGAGAAATAAAAAAAATAAGAAGACCAAAAAACAACAAAGATAAAGAAAAATGAGAAGAATGGGCGAAAATAAAAAAAAGTTTAAAAAATCAGATAACAAAAGAGACAGAGGAAAAAAACAACATATTATAAAATTATCATGGCACAAATGTGTGAACAACAAAGATGTACATTGCATGTGTAAAAGATGGAAAGTGTCCCATTATGGCCAAATGTGGATTTGACAACATTAAAAATTACACAACCTAACTTCTAATTCATGATGACAGGGCATATGTTAAAATAATTTTAGCCATTAGCGTTAATGTTAATTATTTTAAAGGATTTTAACACTAACCATATTAACTCGTAGAGTGAACATACCTTTATCCACATTTTTATGTAATGTTGTAATACCTTGACAACTTTGACACATGTTTGTTGAATAATTAATTAAATAAAATTTCTCATTCTAACAAATAAATTATTTTGGAAAGTTCAACATTCTATTTCACAAGAATTTTTATTTGAATTTTTGGGGGAAAATTTCAACATTTCTGAAAATAAAATAATTAGTGTTGAAGTTGTCAAGGCAATGCGGTAGCAGGGTTTGATATATTTTTCAAAAGTTTTTCGTGAAATTTTTTTATCATTGTAAAAAATCATGGATTTTCTAACCCGTCACTATTGATAATCAAACAAATGTTGTGACATCACCCTAACAAGCACTCCCGTTAATTTTGAAGCAATTAAAAAAGAGTCACCTTAAGTGACAAGGTTGGTTCCTATTATTTCATTTGCATTGACTATTATAATGTTGCATTGTTTACATTCAAGGCTCTACATGCAACACAAATATAAAAATGAAAACTATGATTATGATAAGAACATAATATAAATGTAATATAAAAAAAAATGGTAATTTAATGATCATTGTAGTGGTGCCAAAGTTAAGTTCATACAATCCAAGTTGTCATATTGCCTAAAACACACTAATAAAATATTAGAAATTTGGGTGTCTTGTAAATATATTGTGAAGTACCAAAAAGACCTCAATACAAAGGGTTTCAACTTTCAACCTTTAAGATGCATGCAACACATTTAACCAAACAACTACAGTGGCAATCTTGATATGCCTACCAAAATTTTGTCTTTACCAATGTTTGACCGGTTCAATCTACTAGGTTTTTTTTTGAAAGTTTCTTTGGGTATTGAGATTTCAGTTCTATAAAATTTTGCTAGAACTGAAACTAAAACTAGATTGTGCAACTAAGTTTTTGTTGGAATTAAAATTAGATCCAAAATTGGGCTATTATCATGGATGACATCCATAACTTACCACAATATAAGTCATTAGATATATACTAAAATTTTTATCAATTTTTTTTTAAATTACATATTTCAACTCATTGTTTCTAAATAAATTTCATCCATATGCATCCAATTTCATACATGGACATTCGCTTTCATCCACAAATGGAACCTTTTTTCATCATCATTCACCATGAAGTTTACTCCATTTTTCAACAAGTAGTTAAGAAAGTGCTAAAATAGTAACTCATTTTGAAAGTGAAAAAACAAACCTTTTTTTGGAGTTTCCACCAGTTCTAAATACCAAACATGATTAATTACAAGTTTCACATACCAAATTTGTACCAAGCACTTAGCTCTACCACATGCAACTATTGGATCCAAGGACAAGATAAACAACAAAAATCATATGCCTTTTACTCATCCACAAAATGGGATTATCAAAACCAACTATTGGATTCCAAAATACACAATTAAAGTTCTTTGGCATATGGATGTTATTAGATGGTCAATCTACTCTGGACTTATCATTCCACATTAAGTTTTTAATTACGAAATAAGAATAGAAACAAAATTCCAATAAAAAATTGATGGTTGAAATCATGGCAAGGGAGACAAAAAAGAAGGACCAAAGAAAGGCCAAAAGACATAACCCGCAGGAATCCAAAAAAAAGGAAAGAACTAATCACTTTCATGGTAGAGAACTATTTCACCCACAACCTTTTTAATGTCACTTGCATGCAAATCATGAGATCTAATAATAATGAGAGGCTTAAAACAAGCATCATCCGCCAATACAATTTTCCTCTCTCTATAGCGAAGGCTAAAACACATTGAAAAACAATACTAACACATTGCCTAAAAAATTGAGTGTGAAAAAAAGAAAAAATTTAAATGACCTCTCAATCATCTATCATGAAAAAGACAAGCACACTCCATAATGAAACAATTCATATCACACCCAAATATGATCTGCACCTCCATGACCATTACAATAAAATGATGCCTTTCATGAAGCCCTCTATGCTTGTAGATCTTAACAATGATGCTAGATTTTGCAACTACACCAAATGATCAACTAATGACACTCAAAGCCACCATCTCTTGAGTTGAGTCAGCAACCATCATATCAACCAGTAAAATACTAGAGTTCAAAACATTACTAGTTACACTTGGTTTCACATGAGTTTCAAAGCCAAGAAGCTGCACTTGACAGTTTACCATTCCAATTCCTAACGACCAGGAAGGTTGAATTACTGATTTGATTATGGTCAGATACTTCAAAGTGTTGGTTCCCATTGTTCTTGCCGGTCTAGCACTTGGCAACTGTATCACTACCACTGAACTAGAGAAGACAACCCAAAGGGAAGAAAAATCACCTTTGCATCTAAAACAAAAAAATGTTATCTACATCACCACTTGTAGACTTTGGAACAAGTCATTTTTATAACTAGGAGCAACAAGACAGTCAAGCCAAATCTTACTGCAAGAAGGATCAAATACAGTCAATGCAAATCTCAATTGCAGAAAACTCCATGGCTCTAAAAGGTCAAGTGATCCCTGTTCTGCAAGCATTTTGGCTATACCCAACAGTATTAGATTTCAAAGGGAAACTTGTTGCCAGTGTGCAAGCCTCTCTTAAAGCACTTAGGGCCTGGAAGAGGGAGGTAAGTGAAAAACAGTTGCAGATCTGCTCATGTGATCAGTAAAGTAAGTTGCTAGGCAATTCAGCCTAGGAAACCACACTTTCAAACACCACATTGATTCACAACCACAAGCTGTTCACTTCTCAAAGTCATCTCAATGAAGAATGTTGACACAACATCTCAGAAGTGGAGAATTGTTTTTGCTCAGTCTTTGACAGCAATAAACCAAAATTGTTGATTTCCACTGCCCCATTCTTCATACTGTAACCTAGACAGAGTGCAGCATGCAATACATACCATAAGCATGCACTCTTATGGTTGTGATGCCACCATCACAGTGATGGTCATGCTTAACAGCAGGACAGCAACTAACACTTAGCCCTGCAGCTCTGCCCAAGGAATCCATATATTTCAGTCCTGGCGGTAGTAATATCCATGAGGTACAATGCAGCACACTTCCAAGATTGTGCACAGATTAGCAGGCCTTTAAAAAGTTACAAGAGAGCACAGACTGGCCTCAATCTATTCATGCAGAAGGTGCACAAGACTTGCAACTTGATTGGTCTGCACAGCACATGAGGCCACCAGCTTGAGATGCTGTCAATGAGGTTAAGGATTGAGCCCCAAAGGAAGAGCTTGAAGTTGAACTTCCACTACTGGCAGGAGTTTCACTACTCTTTGGCTTTTCACATAAGGCTCTGGCTGAGCACAGAGCTGCCTTGCATTTGTTCACAGATGGGGCATGTGGTATGGCAGAGAAAGATGTCATTTCAAGCCCATCACAGACTGCACCTGAATTAGAATTGTTGCATGTCACTTGCAGACAACAATTTGTGCCTGCTTCTAGACTAGTGACAGTTTTGTTCACATGCAGGTTGTTCTCCTTTGAACTATCTCCTGCACAGCATTTTGGAGCTGCCCCACAACAAGAGAGATTGGAATTGGCAGGAGCTTTGCCACAGCCCTCGATGGAACATGGTTCCACATCAGTCTTCAACCCTGTGGCCTTGTCCGATTCACCCAAGCTATGAACTTGTGGATTGGTGCATCCGGATGAGCAAGCTGGTAAGCAGGATTCCTCCACATGGTGACCAGATGTATTGCCCCTCTCACTTGAGCAACTCTCTTTCACTCTCCGTCTGATTCCCTTCCCAAACACAGATTTCTCACAACAAGCAGCAACTGAACCTTCCTGCTCAGGGCCACTTGGAGCATGTAATCCATCCAGTGAACAGGGAGCATGATACCCAACCTGTCCCTGAACATCTTTTGAGTTGCAAGATGATGCAGTGACACAAACTGCACTCCTAGCCACTGTAGAGGAGCAACTTCTGGTTCCCTTTGCCTTGATCTCTAACCCTGATTTCACACAGCATCCAGCCTCAGAGGCACTCATTTCCTCCTGTTGATGACTTTGGTGGCCATGCCGATGTACTTTTACTCTTGGAGTAAGTGTGACTTGCTCACTCCTAGCACTAGAACAACAAGGTGCAGAAGTGTGCTTACTTTCCACAGTAGTCTTGTGACAACAAGAAGCCTGTGTTTCATCTTCATGCTTCTTTGGGTGATGATGATGGTGGTGATGGTGATGGTGGTGATGATGAAACCAGGGAAACTTTCCTGTGTGACTGTGTGGGACCACAGGGGTTTCTTCACACACTTCATCTAACTCACCCTCCAAACATTTGGTATCTTCTCCACTTTTTAAACAGCAAGCAAGACCAGATCTTGAATGCAGATGCTTCTTTGACACCATCTTCTGTTTTGAGCAGCAATGTGGAGTCTTCTTTCTCTCTTTCAATAGTCGCATGCTGTTGAAAATCACTACCAGACATGTTCCAACGTCTGCCACAACTGCTGCCCAAAGGGTTGCATATCCTGCTGCTGCAACTGCAATAATTGTCAACTTTGTAACAAAAGAAAGAGTCACATTCTGCCCAATCTTCCAGCGGCAGTTCTGCCCCAGCTGCACTGCAAGTGCCAATTTTCTGAGATCGTTTGTCATAAGTGCTACATCAGCCGTTTCCATTGCAACTGCTGATCCTGCCACCCCCATGGCAATCCCAACATCGGCAGCAGCCAATGCAGGTCCATCATTTATGCCATCACCTACCATTGCTGTGACACCAGTTGCCTTCAAGTTTCTCACAATATTGACCTTATCTTCTGGCAGCAACTGTGAATGGACCTCAATATCGCCAAGCTGGAAAAATGAATCCAATGACACAAATCATGAGGCAGTGTATAGGAAAAAATAGAAAAGAGTGATTTACCTGATAATTACTGCCAAAAAGATGTTTCAATTTCCATCAGATAAGTGTGGTAGAACTTCACAAAATCTGTAAGACAAATCAAAAAGCATAGCTTTACCTTCTTATGTGCATGTTCAGCAGTAGCAGAACTGTCACCGGTCAGCATGGCCACTCGAATTCCAAGTTTCTGTCAAGCAGAACAAGTATTCCATGAACAGATATCATCATAAAAAGTTCTCAATCTGTTCTTTGTCCCACATCTGTTATATGATAAAGTAATGACCAGTTTGAATCAGAGAACATCCATCAGTAAACCAGAAGATAAAGATCTCTCATCTCAACCAGGCTGGACATTGAATTGGTCATGAAGGGAAGATTGTGGAGGAAGGACAACCTGCAGGTCTTTTACTGCTTCTACTGCTTCCAATCGCAGCTGGTCACCAACACTGTAGATTCCAACTGCAATCTTGTCCACACCAATCCAGCCAACCATTGCTCCCTCACTATTCCACATCTCCACCAACCCTGAAACAACAGGACCACAAAATGTGCAGGACAAACAAAGATCAATTCAAGCAATGAGGATAGCATCACTAATCCAGAAAGAATAAGCTTGGGTACAAATCATATAAACTTTGCTTCCATCTGATAACATTTCTATATGATTCTCAAGAAAGGATAATCACTGCCAAAGATCACCACTAGAGAGGATCAATTCCTCCCTTCAAAAAGATATGCTATTGATTTCTTACATGATTCTGCTCAATACCACCTAGACATCCATATTGCAGCATTTTCTTCCCAGATGCATGTATGATAAAACTATCCAAGTGCTGTCAGATCACATGTCAGGGTAATGAAACTTTTCTTCATGATAGTCTCTCAACTAATTATTACCTATGTCCCATCCAAGCCGGGCAGCCATACGCGCATTTCCAATGTGGATGGTGCGCCCATTGACTATCCCTGAAACTCCTTCGCCTACAATAAGTTCAAACTCAGTTACATCATCTGAAGGTTCCACCCCATGAAGACGAGCATAGTTCACCAAAGCTGCTGCCAAAGGGTGACTTGCTTGATTCTCAACACTTGCAACCCTGACAAGCAAAAGAAATAGCATGGATCATGAGTACTCTCACCACCAGTCTTGTGAGCCAAACCAAATAAGCACTAGTAGGAGAACAAGTTGTTCACATTCAACAAATCATGACAGTACAAGTGATGAAGGAGGGGAAACATTTTTCCTTCTTGTGACTGCCTGCCAGCAGGCAAACCAATCCCTGCTTCAAGACATTCGTGGAAATTATTTGATACTCCTTGCAATGACAAGGCCAATTCAAGTGATATTCACATCAGAGTCAAACACATGTACAAGATTGCAGAAGAATCTGCACACTCACACTTTTAAAGGTAACTGCTCTGTCAGTTCCCAGCAAAACCAAAACAACCATGACATGAACTTAAGGGCATCACTGACGAACTGTCAGACCATCACCTTCACAAGATAAAGTAAAGATGCATACCAGTACAAAATTTGCTGAACACTGCAATTGGCATCAACTGACACTATGTCCAACACACGGAACTGCCCTTCAGACAAGGTGCCAGTCTTATCCAGAGCCACGACCTTCAGTTTACCCAGAACCTCCAAATAGCTTCCACCTTTTATTAGTAGCCCTAATCGGGCAGCCTGCGCAATACCACATGTGACAACCACTGGAGTGGAGATCACCAATGCGCAAGGGCATGCCACTATCAGCAAAACCAGAGCTAGGTAAATCCAATGCCGATGATTGTGCACTCCTGCTGCCCAGGGGATCACTCCTATTGCAAGGGCAGCTAGAACGATAGCTGAAACAAAAACACAATCCAATGTCAACATCAGATCCAGAGATGGGGTATGTGAATCAGGTCAAGAATTTGCAGAGCATTTTGGAAAGCATGAGATACTAGGAGCACCAATTCAACATACCAGGTGTGTAATACTTTGCTATCTTCTCCACAAGCATCTCTGTGCTTGAGCGTTGATTTTGTGCTTCCTCAACAAGCCTCACCATCCTTGACACAGCTGAATCTTCTGAAAGAGCTGTGGTGCTTACCGTCATGAACCCTGTAAATAAAATTGCCTTAGCACTGTACAACATTTCTGCAGCAAGGATCTCCCTTGCTACCACACCACAAAATCCACCACCACCACCTTTCCTACAGATTTCTGAAGGTCAACAGCAAATGTCATTGTACAAAACAACTCTTAAAGCTGTTTGATTCACACTGCTGGAAGCTGAAAAAAAATATAGAGTGTTTCTTTTACAGGGCCCCCATGCCTGGTACAATTCTGGAATGCACACCTGACATGTTCAATGTTCCTGCCCATACCGTTGCTCCCACCTCCTTCTCTACTGGCATAGATTCACCAGTTACACTGCTCTCATCCACTGAACTTTTCCCTGAGACAACTTCTCCATCAATAGGAATTATCTCTCCAGCCTTTACAGCAAGTAAGCTTCCAACCTTCACATCCTCCACACGCACTCTACAACCACCCTCTGAAAGAACAGCAGTCTGGGGAGCAAGGTCCACTACAGAAGCTAATGCAGCCCGAGCCTGCCAAATAACAGGTGAAATTGCATGAAGACACTCTGATACTCCCTGATCTGGATTTTTGGCTCACTTTTCATTTCAGCAGGCAATCCATATTCTTCTTCATGATACATATGGCCCTCATATACTTCTTCAGAAGCCTTACAAAATAGATCTTGTGGCTGGCAAAAAAAGAAAACCTAATAAAAATTTATTCTAGTCTGTGTGGCCTTCCATAGACCTGATACTGACCTTATCACCAGATCTTGACTCTAGCCAATCTGCCAAGGTGAACAGAAAAACAATTGATCCAGCCTCCAGATAGTCTCCCAATCCAATTGCACCACCCACTGCATACCTTATGAAGGAATCAGTTTCATGAGCAGTTTAGCAAGGCTACTCAGAAAATTTTAGAATAACACTGAAGAGCAAATGCAGGAACAGAACACCTGGAACACATAAATTTCCCTCTAAACTTAACTGGTTCAAAGACGAGCAGCTTTTAGAAAATAAGCAGACTCAAATTAGCCTAATACAGTTGACAAGCAGAGAATAGACTTGCCTGCAATTAACATAAGGATGTTGATGTCTAGGACATATCTTCGTAAACTGGCCACACCCCTTACAATTAGGGGTGGAATCCCAACAGCAACAGATCCAATAGCCACCCAATGCAGAGGGTGCCAGAGGTACTGAAAGAAGGCCAAAGCTAGAAGTACACCAGAAGCAATGGTCCATGGGCTGGGCCATTTTCGACCAGCTTTCCATTCACCTCTATGGTGAATACTGGCATCCAGGTTTGCTTCATTCAAAACTTTCACTGTCCACAAAGGGACCCATGGGATTTGTCAACACCCTTCCCAGCATTTGAGTGAACTATATACTAGAATATTCTCATGAAATGAAAACAACTAGGTTGAGATGTCCATAACACAACACAATTCATACCAAGTGCTGAATGTCAGTTGAGATGTCCATTTTCTGAAATGCTACCCTACTGCCTCATAGAAGATGTTTTACCATTCAACCAAAGCTGTACTCCCTCCTCTACCATCATATGCAGCAAATTCATGAATTTCAATTTGCCACTCATGAACTTGCCTTCAAGTATAGTAAGCACAGGATAATGAAGGCATCACATACCTAGTTGCCCATCTGTGACCCATAACTTGTCATGAAGCACAGTCACAGTTTTGGCAGTAACATTTACTGATACTTCTTCAACACCAGGTATAGGCTCCAACATCCTCTTGATCAAGATGACCTCACTTGGACAGCAGATTCCCATCACATCAAAGGTCGTCTTGCCTAATCCAGACCCTTTGAAATTTTCAGGGACAGCCACCTTCACCATGTCTTCCTGAACTACATTCCTTCCAATGCTCAGGGATGGCAAAAATGTATGATCCCCGTCCAGCTGCAGCTTCACACCTTTGACAATTTCTGGGCCATCTATTGTCAGGACATTATCTGTTTGAGGTAAGCTCTCATAACCCTTCCTCCTTGGACTTTCATAACTGAACAGGTCAACAAACTGCCTGGGTTGCTGTTGCAGTTTACCAAGTGGTTTTCCAACTTTCACCAGACGACCATGTTCAATGAAACCTGATATGCCACCTCCAGTCCCCTCTGCATGGCTCAACAAAAAAGAGCCATCATTAAGAGGAACAAGACAATCAAAATGATCACCATGTGCAATCTGGTCATGAGCACAACCATCCATATGGTCATGACCAGATTCTTCGTGTGATGAAACAAGGTTGCAGATCCCTGTCAAATCTCGGAACATTGGCAATGTGCACCCTGCTTCCTCCATGCACTGCAGACCAATTACAAAACAAATTGATTTATTTGTGTTACTCTTCGACAATCTTGGACTCTGCACTAGAAGACCTTCTGCATAGAAAGGGTTGTCAAAGATAAACAATAAAATCAAAATCCAAGTCACATATCACTGACCCAAATGACCTTCAGATAACATTGAACTGGCATATCAAGATGCATGTTGGCAACCGAGAGACATCATGTAAAAGGAACCAGCACATAAATGATAGAACCAACCAAGTACTGATCTAGAAACAAACTCTGGTATAGTCTAGTCCTAACATTCATTCCCAGGCAAAATGTTGCTGGTCCAAAAAATTGAACTAGCTTGATGCAGATGCAAGAATAAGACCGAAGAGAAGAATAGGAACCTCGAACAGTTTACAACAGCCTGAAAATTTTGCTGACCTGCTCAAGCAGAACATCTTCAATGATCTCACCATGGTGCACATGTGCATGCACATGGCCCGACTCCTGAAGGCAGCATGCGTCGGATGTGGGGTCCCATGTCTGCTGATGGTTTGTGAAGCACAGCTGTGCCTCATCTGTGACCATGGTAGAGAACTTTGGTGGCACTGAGACATATGCAAAACGTCCATTCTCCAACACCAGGAAGTGATCCCCCTCGCTATGGTTCTGCATGCCGTCCATTCCAAAAGCTTGACTACAACCCTGATGACGCACTCACTCAGTACCTGACTCCTTCAAATGTTATCTGAAACAACATGCAATGTCATGATCTGGAAGCACTCCTCGCTATCATATCTCATCTGGAACTACTCCCTTCTTGATACCAAACTCTCAAACAATCTGCCGCTGACATGCTACCCCTCATATTCCACCATCTTACACATTACAGAACCAAAAGAACACGCAATAAAAAACAGAAAGAAAAACAAACAGTGAATTTTTTTTGTAAGTAATCCTCCTTCACAAAGAAACCAAATTCTCTCAATAATCACACAACAGCAATCTCAGCAAATTACTTGTTATTCGCAGAAAGCTAGTGGACTCTCTCCTCCATCTCGCACCAACCCTATCTCATCAAACCCTAAGTCACACACGCACCCAGTGAAAAGCAAAAACACTTAATAGTTCAGTGTACTGTCCATACAAAACCCGCCAACGCCGCAACATTTATGCAAGAAAAGAAAATGTGATGAAATTCCGCGAATTCGAAGCCAACAACAAGAACGAGGACAAACAAGAGTTTTTAAAAAAAAAGGAGAGACACAGAGAGAGAATGAAAACAAAGACAGACAGATGAAAAGAGAGAAAAGACTTGTTCCGTTTCTGAGAATGAAAATGAACAGTACGAACTACAAACCGTGCATTTCTTGATGACGTGTGGCGACAAAACTGGCGTGTCCGGCATGGCGTGTGCGAACGAACTTGGAAGAAGCGTGGGACCGGCCTGGGGGTGGTGGGGGCCAGAAGTAAAGCAGAAAGAAAGCTGTCAAAGGACAGAGAAAAACTGTCAGAATTGTCGGTACTCAATTATAGTCAAATCGTATTACAAACGAAAAGAAATCTGATAAGAACGACACAACAACGATAAACAACGAGAAGCAGGAGACGAACTACAAGCAGGAGATCTGGATATCCTTTGATTACGCACACGAGATCCTTGACAGGAGAAAGAGGTACCACCAGCGTGAGAGAGAGAGAGAGAGAGAAAGGAGGTACGTTGGGGTTTGCTCGATCAGAGCAAGAAGAGCGTTTTTAGGGCATAATTGATGAACCGTTCCTCATTAAAAAGTAGGTACCAATTGGGTACTTATACAATTAGATACGTGAACAAACTGGTGGCCTCAAGTTGAATGATAACTCCAATTTCGGTTACCAGTTTGAATGCTTGTGTGACCAACTCAATATCAAATTGTTCTTTGGAGTGTTTCTTTGCTTTTTCTTTTCTTTTTTTGATTGAGGTTGCAAAATTTGAATAATGAGTGCTTCTAACACCCAGATGGGTTGTTACGAATCAAAATTGTAAATAAATAATAATGTGCCAATATGGGTAGAAGAATGGGTAAATATGAATGAAAAAAAATTCAATCTATGAGCCTCTTAAGATTTTTGACTAAGGGCATGAGGGCCTAAGCTTCAATAAACATGAATAATTTGGTTGATTATTTTGAGATAAATATAGTTGAAAGTGAACTATGTGAACTTGTTAGATTTAAGGAAAAGGATTTTAACTCATTGAATTATTTCTTCATAAAAAGGATAATAGTTTTAGAAAGACAACATGTGATATAACTTGTAATCGATGAATGCGAATGTTTAATAAATGTAAAGGAATGAGGATTATATATATGATTTGAGTATATAAGAGGTTATGGGTGGAATTTTGCACATATATATTTATTTTCATTAGTTCATGTTGATATTTTGTGTTAAGCCTTATGGAAAGGCTTCTATATAACAAACCTATGTTATAATAAATTTATGTGTTTTAATATGAAAGTGTTCACAAAGATAAATTTTCGTGTTTTTATGAACAATCCCCATAAAACAATGTTATTAAACACATGTGATGAACTCTTTAATGGGTGTGGTTCATATAAGGACCAAAATTTAAGCTTGTGGGTGATCTTAGTTTAAAATTGTGTAAGTTTTATTTCTTATATTTTAAAATTGTTTTGTATAATTTATGGGTGTTATATTTGTGTTAATTGTGCAAGGACTTAATTTAAAATCAACCTTCATAAGGTTGGACCCTTTTTTAACTACATGTTCAACTAATAGTGGTGTGGAGGTTTTTTTTTTGCATTTATGCCCAAACCACAACAATAGGTATGGTATATGTAAATTTTTATGTCTAAGGTAATGTATTCATCCAAGCAATTTCAAAAACTTTGTAAGTTTGTAATTGATGTGTATTTTTAAATTTGTAAGGTAATGCAAATGATTTAAGAATTGGGCAAGTTGGTAATTTGCATGTACTTTATTTACTATGGTAAAGCTTCATTTCACATAGAATGCAAGAAGTTGTTAAGGCAAGCAATGTTTCATATTGTTAAAGTTTTGTTGCTAGGGCATTACACCTTATGAAATGAAGGCATAGTCCACAACCCTCTCAAGCTTAATAGTTAAAGAGTTCTATGAAGCTAGATAGTTGTGATAAATGTAAATAATGTCAACCCCATAATACATAAGTGGGATCTTTGATGAAAACATTTCAAAACTTGAAACCTATGTATAGGTAATAGGGAGTCCCCCAAATAACAATGGAAATTTCCATCAATGTAGGGTGGGAAAGGGTTTATATTTAAATTAAAATTCAAAGTACTTTAGTTTTAGTTTTTTGAATTTTTCGCATCGGAGAACCTCCTATTTTTGTTATTTATTTTTATTAGAATAAAAAGAATCTCTAATTCTAGGGTTTCAAAATATTTCAAAATAATCAACAATGTAGAATATTTTCTTTTATTTTTCAAGACTTCGATTATTGATCAAAATCAATTGATGACTTAAGGTAGTTTTTAATCTAATTCTTTAATGTTTTAAATCCTTGATTATGGATCAAAACCAATTATATGATTTTGAAGAACCTCTATTCAAGGGTTAAATTTAATGTAACCCAAAATAACATGGAAACAAAACATAAAGGAATGGAGATGTGTGAAATGGATTTGGTTTAAGGTTCCAAGATGTAACTGTATTCTACTTTCAAAAAGAAGGAAAAAAAAAATTAAAGATGTTTTTTTTCAAAAATGGAATGTAGTTGTGATGAATGGGAGTGGTGGAAACAAAGTTGTTTTTTAATAAAAAATTATTTTGTGGCATTATTGTTTTGCGTTTTCTTGTGTTTCATAAATGAATGTTGTTGTTTTTGGATTTGTAAATTATTATACCTAAGAAAAAAGTTCTTGTGTTTCACAAATGAATGTTGTTTTTTTGGATTTGTGAATTACGATACCTAAAAAAATAAAATGGGAATTTTTAATTACAACAAAGTGAACCTAACAAGAATAGGATTATAATTGTCTTGTGAATAAAATAAATTGTTAGGGTTTATGTTGGTTAATCATGTAGGCAATGGGTTTTTTAAGCTTAAAAGGACACCAAAACATCGAGAGTTTTGATTTCAACAAGGAAGTTCCATTTTTCTATGAATGGATTATGCTGATGTAACTATTTGGTTTTGCATATTAGACTTAGAGGTGCATTGTTTGGTTATTCGATTCATCGAATAATGATAAACTACTAAAATGATTAAGGTTTGTGGAACATTTAAAGTGGTGATCACTATCTGACATCTATGTCAAAGTTGAAGTGGCTCAGAGCCTTTCTTTTTTTATTACATTGAATTTTTTTTTAAAAATTGAACAATCAATCAAAGAATAATAATACATATGCCCTACCCTTTTTTATTGGTTTTAGATTTCAAAAGTGCCATCCAACACTGATTTTAATTGTCTTGGCAATTATGGTATTCTAAAGCATATACAACAATATTTTCATTGTTGATAAAAGTATTCAAAATACATTTATTTGTTTTATGAATTGAAATATAATCACTTCTTGTGGAACTAATAGATAAACCATGAATAACAAAAATACCCTACAAAAATACCTAATAAAAACCCAAATTTGGTTACATTATAAGTGAAAGGCAAGTTTTAAAAGGGGTCCACTCCAATTTGTTAGGTGGGTTTGGAAATTTTTAAAGAACCACCGATTTTGGGTTTTTTTGTTTGTAAAATAATTTTTTAATTCTAATTTGTTTTAATTCTAAAATCAAAGAACCTACCAATTTCAGTTTTTTAAAACTTTAAACCTTTCCAATTTCTAACTAGATTATTTATTCCATGGCCAAAAAAACGCAATTACATGTCACAATCTTTTCGTTTCAAGAACTTAAGTAATGTTAACTATAAAAAGGTCTTGCAACAATTTTGAACATATTTTTTTGACAATTATGAATGTCTTATTTGAAGACCACTTATTTGCCTCTTTCAACTTTTGATCATGGTTCCAATTCATCATGTGTGTTGTGCAACTTCCTACAACTTTGAAAATCAATAGTGTCCATGGTTACTACATAATGGTAATGCCATTGTGGAAAATCTTGTTTAAATCAATTACCATCTAATTAATTCAATGGACTTTGATATATTCTTTTTGGAAAATGAACAACCTACTTTGACCTTGCTATTCTTATAAAAAAAACATTCAATCATTTCAACCAACCGACCTTGGTTTGAAAAGTTATGGGAAAAAAACCCAAAATAGATCATTAAAAGTAGCATATAGAACTCACACAAAGAGACTAAGGATGTTCCCCATTGTAATCAAAGTGGTTTATTTTGATGGGTTTACTTTATTTTGTGTCAGCTTAGTTTTCATTTTGCATTTCAATGTGATAGGCAATTTTAACAAATACATTTCACATGATAGGTTGACAAAATTGACAAAATATTGATCTTGAACATATGAAAATGTGAACAAAAAAAAGTATATGAAATTAACATAAATGAAGGAATTTTTTGAGCTTCTTACAATTATTCCAAATTAGGAATTCTTTGATTTTTCATGTTGTATCACATTTCAAACACCACCCTCCAATCCATGTTCTCCAAATTTATGCCACATAATGACACTCACATCAAAATGTCCAAATTTTTTGACTTTAATGAACTTTGTAAATGATTTTTGAGATCATTTTATTAGGATTTGAAGAAGAAGAATAATAATTCTTGAGATCATCATGGACTTATGTTATTCTCCCTCCCTTTGATATTTATTTCAATTCCTTCCATGGATGATGCATCCCCACTAATAGTTGAAGAAATATGATACATTTGACCTTCCTTAGAAAATGACATAGTTGGCAATTGCACAATTAAAGGGTGTTAAAAACCATATAACTAGATAAGGACTCATTTTCACATCCTCCTCACCTCTAACATCCAAAAGGACCAACCTATTTTTCACAACCATTGATCTAGTTTTCAAATGCCAAAAACCATGATGTTTTATTATTGGTTATTTATGTCACAAGGTTCTCTATTTGACAAACCTCCAATAGTTCCCACAAATGTTAGTTTTTCAATTTTTCACCCCCACACATTAAATTGATATATACATGACTTGATAAGTGCTAGGTATTTGTAATGGATTTTAAGAACTGCCCAACATTAATTTGTTCTTGTTTGAAAGCATGGGAACGAAGGCATGAATTTGAATTCCAATTGCCCAAGAATAACAAAACCACCCTTTTGACTTACCTTTCTTAAGTGTAAAGTGATGATGTAAGTTTTGTCTTCCAACCATTTGGTACCTTAAGTAGTTCATCCATAGTGCATATCAATGCATGCATATATGATAGACATCTTTAAGATGCTTCATTAAGAAGCTAAGAAAAATAAATCATAAAGCAAAGTTTTGCTCAAAAAAATTCAATGAAATTGGAGGTCATATTATTAAACACAATTTTGTCATACTTTATGAAAGGTGCTTTCAAAAAATAGAACGTCAAACCCATTTTTTACTAGTTTTATTCAATGATACCCATCACATATCACATGGAAAAAAAAAACCATGAACAAAGTTTTATGTACAATACAACTTTCAACTTTGGGCTTTATTAAAATTAAATTCACATTCCTTTACTTTACTTTGCACATACTTTTTTAAAAGTAAAGCTTGTGGCTTCAAGCTACTTTATTCACCCCTTTTCTATGAAATATTTGTGAATACAATTGTGTTAGGTTTTTATGAATAGGGTCAAGTTATAGGGTTGGGGCATTCCTAGATTAAAAGGCCTAGGATGAAGCAATAGCTAAATTTAACCTCACATTTTGAAATTGTCACACACCTAGGGACTATATATGACATCTTAAAACATAAGATGAAACTTATCATGAATCTAAGCATATATAGATCACAAGGCATAGAGGCGGGAGGTTCTTACACCTATTCTGTAAGAGTGGAAAGATTGTACACCTTTTGTGTATAAGAGATGCACAATCCTTTCCACTCTTAAGGTACATATGTAAAATCATTTTTTTGGGAAAGATAATCATAAAAACCTAGGAATTTTGTTCCCACCAAATGAGGTTGTGTTAAATTACAAAATCTTGATGTTACAAGGATTTTTCTATCAATTCCTTAAACTTTTATATTGTGCTTTTATAATCATACCCATTGCATTAAGTGAAAGTATACTATGGTGATCCATTTTATGTCGCCACATTGTAGTGTTTTGCTTGGGTGAATGTTTATGAACCTAAATTGTGTCAACATCAAAGAATTTGACAATGTTTTTGCATATTATGGTAGAACATAAATTAATAAGTTATATATATATATTGGTGGATTGGATTATATTTGTACAAAAACAATGTCTATAATTGTGTGTTGAAAAAAATTAAAAATATTCCAAAAATTAATTTAAATTATTCTTAACCTTTATGGAATTTATAACAATTATTTCACATGTGATTCCACATAATTTGAATCACATTTGTGAACCATATGAAAAGTGTGATAATTTTCATTTCATAAATGTGGTTTTCTCAAGGTGTTGACCATAAGTATGTGGTAAATTGAAATTTTAACAAACAATCATTTTGAAATGAAGGATGACAATCACTGTGAATCTAGTGAATGCAAATTTTTTATTTCAAACACTAATGAATCATTAATTAGACCAACTACCTTCTGCAACTTGAAATTTGAAATGAACTTTATTATATTTTGTATACCAGAAATATATGCATGGTTTTTTGAATTAAATGATTTAATGTGTTTTCAAATAACATTAAAATTTTGAAAATCTTAATTTTAAGGCCCAAAAACCAAAATTACGTGCACCATGTTTTGGGAAGTATGTAATATAATATTAAACCCAAAAAGGCTTAAGAAGGGCTCGAAAATGAAGTCCATGAAATGAAGGTTGCATTCAAAATACATTAAATTTTTTATTTCAAGTGTAATTTGTTTGATATGATAAGGCCCACAATGTGCAAAATAATTCTACGGTAATTTAAGAAATGAATGTGGACTTTTGATGTAAGGTCATGTTAAAAATATTTTCATTATGTAGTTTTTTTTAATGTTGTTATGGAAGGCCATAATAAGGACCATGTCTATTGCAATTTTCCCCCATTCAAAGGTTGAAAATGTTATATTGAAGTTGTGGAGTTGTTATGGGCTCGGACTTTACTATGTGTGAAACACATATTTTAAATTGTTATTGAACTTGAACACATTTAATATGATTGTTGTAGGTTTACAAAACTTTAATGCCAATAGTGACAACTTGGCATGTGATCTTAATTTTTTTAAATGTTACCATTACTTGATTATTGAAATGTTTTTATAAATTCTTCTAACATGCAACAAGAAATAATTTTGGGTTAAACAATACATTAATTAGTGGTTAACCTATGTCTTTAAAAGGTCTTCTTATTCCATCCAATGTATGTGATATGGAGTTGAACAAGGTGAAGTATAAAACAATTTATTTTATACCATGCATTTGAAATATGTACCTATTTTAATACATTGAAAAAGGTTACACTATTATAAAGCGAGGTGCATTTCAGTAGCCTAAATCACTATGGGACCTTAAAAATGAACTAAATTCATTACATTTTATTGATTTTACCCTTGTGAAAATTATTTTACTATAATATTATTATATAAACAACATGTTTCATTAAATTAACATAATTCATCATTATAATATATTATAGTAAATAGGTTTATTTTATGTTTTTAAATAAATATATATGTGCTACTTTGTGATATACCTTATATTATTTTAAACTACTTTAGTTATTCTAGCTCATACTTTCACTACTATAAAATTGTGTCATAATTCATTTTGGGTTTCACTAGATTTTGAGTGAATTTGAACACTTTTACCTAGTGAAATTGTTTCATTAGTATTTATTGAAACAAGGTTATTCTTTAGTGAAATATAAAATTGTCAAACCATTAATTTGCTAGTTAATTAATTAACCAGCATGCAAATCAATTAAAAATTTATTATTTAATATATAATAATATTGATAATTTCATGATTTTTTAACCTATGATTTATTGATTCCTTACCTAGGCTAGGTTTAAAACCTAGTTTATATAGTAGGCCATGTAATCAACCTAGGCACTTATTTTAAGATTCAATAGGAGAATATTCGATCAACATACCATTATTGACCACACACAACACCGCCCATGAAATTGATCCGTTGACCTTTGGAATGGAACCAAACACCCTTACCATTAAGCCACCCCACTTGTTGTGATAATATGTTACATTACATTATATTTATTAAATATTTCATTTTAAACATTATAAAAATATAAAGTTTGAAAATTCACATCTTATTGACATTTCGTTCAAATGAAATAATTCGAGTTTATTTTATTTTTAAAAAATTCAATAATGTACATAATTACATTTATTTATTTTTGAAAGTTTAAAATCATTAGAAAAAAAAAAAAGTTGAATATCATTATTCAATAACATTTCAATGACCATTCTTTTGAAAAAAAAACAATTTAATAAATGGATAATATTTTTGTTAATATAATAATACTACCTATGTTAAGCTACTTTCAATTATTATATGACTATTTTTTATTAATTTAAATTATTTCACCCTACATTATTTATAGTTATTTATGGTTATTCTCAATTACTTTTGGTTGTTTCTGGCTATTTCACCTTAGGTTATTTTTTATTATTCTAAGTTATTTTTGACTATTTTAGCTTATTTCACCTTAAGTTATTTTCAGCTATTGTAAATTTTTTGTTTTTTTTTTTTTTTTT
>Ga0209208_10000880_pt1 | contig 40917 bp, 27 predicted proteins | sample S1TSphfallax_3_FD_187694 | JGI IMG/M metagenome (GOLD analysis project Ga0209208, IMG submission 187694) | Host-associated microbial communities from peat moss isolated from Minnesota, USA - S1T2_Fd - Sphagnum fallax MG (SPAdes) (version 2) | ecosystem: Host-associated > Plants > Peat moss >... | reverse complement strand
TGTGTCTTGTGGTCCAAAGTGCCCGTGGCTTGTCCCAACACCCAAGGGTGTCCCGGAATGTGAACTAACCACGTGGGTGGTTTGTTTTGGTGCAGATTCAAGCTTGATCTACTAAACCTTCTTCCTAATTTAATCCCTGGGCTCCCAACTCGACCTTTTACCCCTTTCTACAGTTGGAAGTCGGGAGTGCCTTCCGAGTCCCAACTTTCCGCAACTACACTTTGGTGAACCCTCAAGTAGGTTCACCCCGGGACTTGGGAGTGCGTCATTAATCCTCAATAACAAGACATTGTATAAAATTTCTAGGCAAAAAATCCTTCCCACCCACAAATATTAATAGTAAAAACAACCCTAATGGGGGCAAAACACAATAAATTTTTAATGAAGATTAATAAATTTTATAATATTTTGGAGGCAATCAAATGGCTTTCAGCTAAAATTTGTGCGCATGATGTTGTGGATGGCAAATTAACTTACCATTGTACAATTTAAAACTTGAACTTATTTGACCAAATAAAATGGTTGGTCTAAAAACAATTAATGATTTTTCATATTTATAGGTTGGGTTTTAGAATTTTTTTGGATGTGATAAATATTCTTGCAACCCCAAATACTAAGTATGGGTGGAACCACTGTAATGGTGGATGTTCAAACTTAAGCACATACATATCAATAAATAAGTTAATAAACAACAATGTTCACACTTTTGCAAACTTATTAATAACTAAATGACTTGGCTAATGACATGGCATCTTACCATCAACGTTAGCTTTTTAAATTAATGCAATTGTTAGGGAAATGATGTCAAAATCAAAATCTTCCCAATTTGTATACTAAATTAATTAACATTGTTGTTAAACTATCATTTGAAATCTACATATATAACACAATCAACAATCCTACAATTATCATGCAAGCCTCTTACTATACATCAAACAAATGTTATAAACATCTTAACCTTTTGCATTTCCAACACCTTTACATTTGAAACATTTTAGCAGTATGCATATGTTTTGTGAACACATCAATTTTGAAGGTTTGTCAAATGTACAAATACAAATATTAAGTGTAATGCATGTGTATTAAACATGCTTCAATTCTTTCAATTTTTCAAGTTTAGGGAACACCTCAATTTGCAAATTATACATAACATAAAAACACAATCAAAGGGGTTAAGGGCGTGAAGGTAAAAGTCCATTCGCAAGGACTACACATGACACATGTCATTTTTGTGTTGGTTTATAATTTAAAGTTTTGTATTTTGGGTACCCCATTTAACATTTCATTTTATATTCACCATATATGTTATGCAGACGACTGTACACATTTTGACAAAATTTTGATTTTATATCATGTATATCATGCATTCATGCCTTTTATCACATAACTATGAATAACTTTTGTTAAAAGCACATTTTCAAAATCCATATTTTTTAGGGTCAAAAGGACTTTTGAACCAAATGTGTTCAAATGAATTTTTTTTTAAAGATTCATCAGTTCAAGTCCTTTTGCCCTTCTAATCAATGTTAAAATTCTTTCTAATTTTTAGAAGGAATGGTGCACAATTGGTAGAAAAAAAAGACATTTGAAAAAAAACAAGGATTGTCCATTCTCAATATTTGAATGTTTTGAACATGTAAATGATAGTCCAAACTATTATGCTTCACTTGTGATCTTTTAAACATACAAAATTATAGTTTTAAGAAGTGTCCACTCACTTAAGTGACTCTTTGACTATGTTTTTACCCCATTTCAATGGACAATTTTTCGAACATAACGCATAATTGTGGACATAAGTACATAGAAACTTTGTAAAATTAAAAAAAGGATGGGAAATGAAATATCTCACATCAATGGTACTTTAATTGGAATACAATTTGAAGATGATTGTATTAATCAAATTTAAGCACAAAGAACACATATATCAAAAAAAAAATTATCAATCTATGACATAATACGTTTATTATAGCACAAAAATGGAACAAGATTGTAAAATAGTTGTAAGTGATAACAAAATCAAAAACATTACACTACAAAAGGATGTACAAGGATAAATGGAACCACATCAACAATGATTATTGGAAAAAAATGATGAGTATAAAGGTATCAGCCACAATACCTACTACTATGACTTATCGATAGAAAAATGATACAAATTTCACATACCACAATAATTCAATGAAGATTGTTATATAATAGTGTGAAAGTTTTTCAATGAATAAAACAATGTCAACATTCCATTACATATGAAGGACTTGTAAGCATTAATATATAATTTTACCACAAAGGAAATTTAAAAAAGCCTACCAATTTCACTGAGGGTACAAATCTAGGATAAAATATAAATAATGTGATCAACCCTGATCATTATTCATAATCTTTTGGACCAAGTCACTCATAATGTTTAATTATTATCAATCTCAGTGACACATCATGTTTTACAATTCATTAAATATAAATAACAAACAACCAATAGTTGGGGCAATGTTATTATAAATAACATGAAAGTCAAAAGAAAGTGAATTTTAGTTTTTAAATTGGCCATTGTGCCCATAGACAAAAACAAAAAGAATTTCATGGATGTTATCAAGCAAATAATTGAATGCAACTAAAAATTGAAAAAAAACATAAAACAATATCACAAGAAAAAAACTTTAAGGATGATTTGTAATACAAGAAAAATCACAAAATGATAAAGAACATGGGTGAATGTGTTATGAAATTTTAACAAAGACTAAATTCTCATGCCACCATTAAATTAAACATATGTGATTCATCATTTCATAATCAATTAATGGCAAATAATCAAAACATAATTGGAAAATGATTGTGCATCTGAAGGTCACAATAATTCAAATTCAATGTAATAATTAGAATGCAAATGAGTTAATTACATATAATGCATGACATATGAATAAATATCACTCAAAAAATCAAATTGGAATATAACAATTGTTGTTATTTATGGGTAAAACCAAAGCAAACATGGCGAGAATAAGTGAGTGCAAGACTACTAGTGAGAATTTAAATTATTTGTCACAATGTAAAATTTGATTATATGATTAAACCATCATCACCATCATGATGAATGGTTATGAGAAGTTTTCTACCTATACTCTAGGTTGGCATGTGTCTTTCATAAATGTTAGACTATTTGGTGTGAATGAATACATAATACAAATAATAAAACTTTGACATGGGGGAGTAGCCTTACATGGTGAATAGGCTTTTATTTAAGAAATAATAGCCTACATGGATTTTTTTCTGTATATTAACAATTATCATTTGTTCAAAATTTATTAAAAAAAAATTATGTGTTTGGTGATGGCCATGTGGAGGAATCAACTAATTAGTAGGTGGCCAAAAGTTGGCTTGAACCAATGGCTAATATCTAATGTCATTCACTCATTCGAAAACAAATTGCCATATCATTTTAAACTTTAGAAATTTAGATTTTTTGTTAAACCTCATAATGTTCATGCCATAATCTTTTTAAGTGGTACTTATATTTAATACATATAATTTCAAACTTGAACACAAAAATGAAATATTAGTTAAACACCTTTTTTACAAGTTACATAATTTATTGGGCCCCTCCTTAACATGGATAACGATTGTCACAACAAAATTTAGGTTTGCAACTTCTATCTTATTTGAACTAGTTGCAAACCATGTGAATGTGTTTTTTTGAGGGGACTATTTATATTTGGTGAAATTAGCTAAATTATTAGGATTGTTTACACAAAGATGTGGAACCTATAATTTTAATAAATATGTGTGTGCAGTATAGGTGGATCAAGTGGGATTTTTACAAAGTTAAGGTTTTATATGAAAGGAATGGGTGGGGGGGATTTTAGGGTTTTGAAAGTTGTCGTTTGAGGTTTGTTACCTTGTGTTTTTGTTGTTTATTATTGTTTATATTTGTAACTTTTTGGTTTTTTTTGTGTTAATCATTTCAAGGTTTATAGTATTTTTGTTATGTCTAGAGAACAAGAACAAGAGATTTTTTTCCCCTTTATTTTATAAAATGAAGAGTATATTTTTGTGTTTTTATAGCTTTTCCTCCAATCTTTGCCTTCAATATTTTGTTTTATACCAAATTCATTCTTTCCAATTATAACAACTTCTAATCAATATCATGAACATTACAGTAATAGCTTATGAATATTATTATTGTTCAAGTGCATAAACTTAATTACAACAATTTGTAGTTACAACAATTTTAGGCAATTGTGGTGATTCCAAAAAAAGCCACCGAAATTGGTTTTGGACCTTTAACTAGATGATGGAGAAGCATTATAGTTCATTTAATAGGAGCTTCACTTTACAAGTTGTTCATGTATTCAAGTTTGAAATCATGGCGGTAATTTGAATGGATTTTGTTGGGAGGAAGGGAATATCAATTGTTAAAGTTTTGCTTGCAATGATCATTCTTGTGTGATATATTACTTTATGACAATTAATAAATTGTTTGTTCATGAGTGAAAATGAAAACTTCTATGTGAAATTGATGTTGGCAAAATTATTTGCATACCTAAAAGGCTCATAATCGAATCCTTTGAAATGAGTTACATAATGTTATCAAGAATTAGATTTAGAATTTTGTATTAATGTTTTTTTTAGTTCAACTTGTAGATAAATTCTGATGATGAATTATTGCAGGGATGAGAGTTAGTGAAGCATCCGCAAATGGATGGAAGATTTGGATTGTGAATGACATTGGCAACAAAAAGATCAATATCAAACTTGGTATGATTTAAGATGAATCAATTCTTTTTGTTTATTTATTGTTGGAGGTGCCAAAACATGACACAAAGCTTATTGCTTGGCCGCCCTTATGGTCATTTATTTTTCTTGTTGCACAATTCAAACATGGGCTCATGTGCCCTTTCATTGTCCTTGTGTTTGTTTTAGGAAGGAGGACAAACCAAATATTTTTTATTATTATAGGAACTGAACAAATGGGGTGGAAGGCATTGTTTGCCCCTTTAATCATTGTCATTTCCATTTTTTAAATGGGGTCAAACTTTATTCATACCTTCTTTGTTTTTTTTGTCGCAAAATTCAAACAAGGTGAGGTTTTGTAAATGGACAAGTGGCATTTAGTCATAACTTAGGCATGAAAGGTAAGTTGTTGTAGCTTAAACCTAATGTAGATGTGAATCCTAACCTAATGCAAACCTAGATGTAAACATAAACCCTAATTTAGTGAAAGGCCTAATCTAATGCACACATATTTTGAAGGTGTTAAATCTAGCCTTCTATATACTCATGTCTGGTTGTAATGTTAATTCCATACACTTTGGCATTTTGTTTTACATTTAGGTTATGTTTTGCAATCATCTAGTTTGAACTTTTTTAAATCACACATTGTATATATGGTTTATATTGAGTTTAGATTTTGGATGTTGTTTTGTTTTGTGTATATGTTTTGGACTATTCAAATATAAAAGTTGAAGGTCTCTAATTTTTTTGCTTTTGGAATTTCCAAGGTTTTAAATTTATTGTATAATTATTTGAAAGGGTGTTGTGTTTTTAAACTTGTGTTTCACACTTATTGTATATTGAGTTTTTCTAGTTTTTTTTTCTAGGATCTTGTTTTACATGTTGTCTATCCCAATAGTAATCATCGAAACCAACCTAAGTAAGGAAAGACCATCTGCTATTATTGTATGGGGGGTGTCAAACATTCAACAAAGAATGTTGGGTGGTTGTTTCAAGGGATACATTGCATATAAGTATGAATCTTATGATGTGGCTAAACACAAATTCAAATATACACATTGTGATCTAACATATCAAATTGGATATATGACTATGACATTGATTATTGGTTCTTATTTTGCCACAACATTTTTTCCTTGTTTAAATGTTGGGTGTTTAATATGCATCATCAATCTTGGCATCATTTTTCAGTTTGAAGGGGGGGATTAAGGTTTTGTGTTTATAATTGGTGTTAGCACCATCATTTAGTAGATAAACCCATTTCTTCTATCCTTGCGATTTGTGCTAACACATTCCATCTAGTTAAAAATTATCCATAATGAAACCTTGTAAGAATTAGGCACAATATGAATCAAGTTACTAGCATATATGGGAGGTTTGCAAAATTGTTCATAGTTGTTGTATCTTATGGTTTGGGGATGGATGATACCCAAGATTTGTCGTTCTTCCCTAAAATATTCTCATAGTATGTGCAACTTGTTGAAACCCACAATAAGGGGAACCTGCCACAACTTTGATAAAAAATGTTGGTAATGTTGTTTATTGTGAACAACAATTGATGACAAAATTTTCATTTGTCTTTGTGATTCCAACACCTCATGTAATTGATGATGCAAAAGCAATTAAACCCCTTCTAGAGGTGCATGCAAATAAGATTAAAGGACATACCTTAAAAACAAATATTGAGATATGGTGCAGTTTGGATTTATTGGTTTTAGGAATGTATTTGTTAGATATAAATGTAATATGTATGTATCTCGCTAGGAAGGTACTTAGGTTACATTTTTTTTGTTTTCAAGTTGTTAGGAAGCTAACCATCTCAATTGGAACATTTTATTTTAAGGTTGTATGTGTAAAGTGTCGTTTACCATCATTGATGAAAATAGACATTGATATGTTTGCAAATGCATGGTTACAATAAAGAGCCAACCTTAGATTTCTTATAAAATGAGACACAAAAAATGGTGAGGAATTTGATTGTAACTTGTGTGAACCTTGGATCAAAGAGTTGTTGAGGCAAGGTCTACTTAGTTAAAAAAATTATAAGGTGAAACAAATGTTTTATCTTCATATATTCAAAGAAAAATAAATGAGAAGGTAAATTTTTTGTTTAGTCCAACTATTGAATTAATGGATTATTATTTTATGAAAAGGGAAAACTCAATGGTTAAGGGCAACAATAGTTTGAAGAAATAGGGGTCAAATCATCCAATGTTGGCTAATGGTCAAGGTGAGAACAATTCCACTAAATAATGATTCCAAAAATCAAAAAGTCTTGTATAACATATATTTGTGTAATTACATGCACATATAATCGCAATGTTAATGTTTTAAGAGACTAAAAATGTTATATTAAAGTTTTGGACATTGAAACCCACACATTGATTTTTGGAACTTATATATTGAACTTTATAATACTATATTTTGGTATATTGAATTTTGGACTCTAAAATATTTTTAAATATCATATTTTGAACTTTAAATTAAATAATGGGAATTTGTTTGGCCAGTGGTGATTTTTTGGGTTTTTGGAATTTGATATCTTTTCAAAATTACTGGCCTACTTCATTATTTGCCATTGACAATTTTCCTTGTATATTTAAAATTGTTAATATGATATTTTTTCTTGTTGTAGTCATGGATTTGATGTAATATCCTTTATTTTTTCCATGGTTAGACTTGTTGCCATGGGGTAAATAGTTTTATGTTTTGATGCCATAGTTAAACATATTGTTAAATGTTTTCTTAGTGTAATACTTAGAGTTGCAAACATATTTAAACTTTTCATGGTAGTTGAATTGATGGCATAACATTTATTTTTGCTAACCCACTTGATTATATACCATACATTATCTTCCTCCTCTACTAGTTAAAGTTGTTGTCATAACCTTTATTGTTAGTGTAATTAAACTTGATGTAATATATTTTGTTTTTAGTATAATTACTTGCTGCCATGGGGTAAATATTTTTATGTTTTGCTGCCATAGTTAAACCTATTGCCATATTTTTCTATGTGTAATATTTAAAGACTTGCAAACATAACCATAATTATAAAACTATTATTAAAGTTTAACCTCAAGGACATTATCCCTATAGGTAACCTTAATTATATAAAACAATAATTCTTAAGAGCAACCTTAATTTTTATTTTATTTTAAAAGCCCCAATCAAAAGCCTTTAAACCCCAATCCTAAACCTTAAACTTTAAATTTATAATATTTTGAATCATTAACCTATAAAAAACCTAGAAATCAGAAGTTGTCGCAATGTACAAATCAAAAAAAAAAATTTTAATAGAAAGATTTATAAAAATGAGAAATCACATTTAAAATGAATTTAAATAGAAAAATATAACACCAGAAGCCCTATAAATTATTTTATAAAAAAAAATTCAATTTATAAATCTAAAATTATAATTAAGGTTGGTTTTGCAAATAGTAAAAAATGTTTTTATTGTTGATCTTAATCTTTATCATAAACCTTAATCCCAAATTGAACAAGATGAATTTTCTTACAAAAAAAATTAATTGTAAAGAAGGAAAACATTATAAAATAACATTTTAACAAAATACAACTTTACATTAGTAACAATGTAATCATTTTGCAAGATTAAAAAAATACACATTATGACTATATATATATATAATTAGTAAAACTTGGTTTACAACAACTTATTAATGTTATCGCAATGTTTGAAGTGATTTCATATTTACCCAAATATACTAAAACTTCAAAAATAATTTGACAAAACAATATGTCTTATTTAAAAAATTGTTTAAATTCTAAAACACTTGAAACCATATAATGTCATAAGTGATTACTAAAATCTGATTTCTTGTATGATTTACATGGTGGGCAAGCAAATGATGAACAAATTTACATACAAAAAATGTTAATGTCAACATTTGATGCTGGATTATGGGGAAATTTCATTGCAATATATAATTTAGATATAATTCATTTTATATTATCTTTTGCATGGATTTTGTATTTGTAATGAAAATTTGTTAAATTATGATTTAATAACTAGTGATGTTTCAACTAATGTGAATATGGATGAAATTATAAAATTGGATTTGGGTTATAAAAAATAGTTCGTATAAAAACATTTCCTAATTATTTGAATTGTCTTTGTAAAAATGTTTTCACCATGATTAGATAGCATAGATTGCCAACATTTTTTGTGACATTTACGATAGGCATAAATAATTGGCCAACTCTTATAGAAACATTAAAAGAATTGCATGATCAATACATTAGTGAAAATGTAAAATAACAAATAATAGTCAGTGAAATATTAAAGAATATTTTATAATTGATCCAATCACTTGTGCACATTATTATGAACACAAAATGAATAGTTTTTGTAACTTTTCCAAATTATTAATATTTGTTCAAGTGAAAGATTAATTTTTCATAACTAAATTTCAATTGAGAAGGTTACCTCATGACAATGGATTACTATGGTTAGAAAATGTTCCGAGATATGGTGTTTCTAAAAATTGAAACATTGAAAGATTCATGAACAAATATTTAATAACTAATAAAAAATGATTTCAAATGAAATTAATCATAATGCAAATACATCAACATAAATGAACATGTAGAAATAAAAGTCAAACCAATTTGTTGCTTCCAATATTTAAAACTATTAATAAAACATACAAAATAGTATTGCTTTTAGAAGGAAAAGATTGTATTTCAAAACATCGTGAAATTAATATTTATATCTATAAAAAACTTGTTGGAATGGAACTAGATGAAGACATTTATTTTATTAAAAAAAAAACCAAATGATATATGCACAATTGTATTTGGCATATATGCATGACCTTTATGGCAAGCAAATATAGACACACAATACATTTTAAATCCATATGAAGAAACATCGTATTGCATTTCATACATAACAAAAATACATAAATTTATAACTCTAGAAATGAAAGTCATATAATACATGCATGAACATGTACAAATTGGAGCATCTAAACGCATTGAAAAATTAGATAATGCATTTTTAAATGTACAACAAATGTTTATACAACTAGTAGTATATATATCATTATATATACTAGTATATCGTTTCACAAGATCATTTTAATTTATAAACACGTGTCAAGAACAAGATACAACATTTGTACTATTACCATTAGAAAGTTACAAAACTTTTCTCCAACTTCTACAAAAATTCATTGCAAATCATTAGTTAATAGATATATCAATTGACATGAAAATCCATATAACAATTTGTCGTATGAAAATTCTTCATAATAAAAAAGTAATAAAAACCACAAAAAAATCTATTGACACATAATACTTAAAAAATAAAATAAAATACATAACATATAAAAAGTTTTCTTCACATATGAAACAACTAAATGATGAACAAAGAAATATTGTTGACGATATCTTACACAAAAAAAAAAAAAACTTTAGAAAACCATTTCATGTTTTTCTTGACAAGGTGGATAGGCACAAAAAATATGCTCACCTTAATGTGTATCATACAAAACATGTTATGATATTATATAAAGAAAATCCTAGACGTTGACTTTTAAAAACCAAAGATTATGAAATTAACACACATAGGTAAAAGATCAGTTGATATCAATGGCACAACAATACATTTTGCATTTGTAATTCCATTAAACAAAATATTAACAAAATTTAATGGATTAAATGATGAAAGATGTGAGACATTTATAACAACAATTAATCAATTTCAGTTGCTTTTCATAAAAGAAATATCTTTAGTTGGTAACAAGGTGTTTAATTTTATTGATTACGTACTATATGTTATATAACGAGTCTATAATGAATTCATGAATGGTTTAGATGTAATAATGATTGATAATTTTTATCAAGCTCTTCCAGTTCGAGATTCATGGATTTTCAAAATAAGTAATATTTTTAATACTATTGTAATAAACTAGTGGTCAAAATATGTATAATGTTATGAATTACAAATCATGTGACACAACAATATGAATTTTATAAACATATTAAATAGGTTTTGAACCATTTCACAAACAATTGGAAACATGAAATTTATGAACAATAATTATTATAAAATGCCATCAATGGGCAACACCTTACCATATTTATTTTACACTAATGTAAAAAACAATTATGCATAACAAAAATGTATTTAAAAACACACCAAATTAAACATTCATATTTATAACACATGATATTCATTTAGAAATGTGGCTTTCACATTTGAAATGATCAAATTTACCATCCCAAACAATTGGCTTGCATTATGAAATCTTTGTCAAAAAAAAATGAGAGTGAAATTGTGTGTAAGAAATTATGAAACATTAGATGGTTTTGTGAATGGTGTTGAAGATTTGAAGATTATATTGAAACTAATTCAAAAAAAATGGTGTGGATACATTTTCACAATTCTCAAACCATATATAATACACAAATTAAAAATTTGCAAATGTAGGAACAATTTCTTACATTGGACAAAAAAGGACACCAATTGAACATAATATTGTTAAAATAAAAATAGGGAATAATCCTTCCCATAATATTAGGAAAATTCAATTCCCAATCCAATTAACTACAACATGCATTTTACATTGTTCACAAAGATTGTCTATTGATTGTTTAACATTTGATCCAATTGGTGTAATAAGACATGGTTTAATATATATTACACTATTTGGGCTTTATTTAAAGGAACTTTTATTTTACTCTCATCATTATTACGCAAAAACTTTCAAATATATAATCTTGTCCAAGAAGAAATGTTCCGATTAACAACAAATGCACAATACAAGCTTGATATTGTTTATCTTAAATCATATTATTCATAATTTGTAATCATATTATCTTTTAATATCCATTATTTAAAATTAAAAATTGAAAACATTCTTGCTATCCAAACTTGTCATCATTTCATATTTTTTGTTTAAATGAAACAAAATTAAAAAATGTTTATATGAATTCAAATATTTACAATGTTTTATCACAATTTTTTTGTATTTTGTCATGTTATGATCAACATGGAATAATGCTACTTTATGATAATAATGTGTCATTAACACAAATCACAACAATCACAAACTCTGGTGCTGAATTTATCACCACACATTCTAATAACAACACATGAGAATTATTATATAAAATTGCAATTTATAAACCACCCAAAATGCACACATCATATTTTTGTTATATTTTAGAATCCATTATACATAAAATGCTTTCAAATTGTCTAACTATGATAATTGGAGATTTCAACATATATCATAGTACATGAACAAATTTTGTCATCAATTGAATTATTTTTCATTTTGTGAAATTTTTGAAAAAATAAAATGACTGATGCTGAAATTTTTATAATTATTGAATTAAAAATTTGCAAATATTCAATTGTTGAAAATATAGGTTTCCAGAGTGGTTACCAAGTTCTCAACGTGTTCCCTAAGATGTTCCCAATAGCACTTCATTTTTTAATCCCAGGTGGGGATGTTGACCCCTGCCGGGCTGGGCAGATAGAAATTTCGTCCCTCTGGGGTCCATACACCGGGGAGGGAGGGAGGTAGGGACGAAGGAATTGGTTTCTTTTGTCTGCCCTGCCCGGCACGCCTCGACATCCGGGTGGGACGTCGTAACGAGGGTGGCCGTCGAAAGCTGTTTGCGTCACATACTCTTCACTCCCAATTTCATCACAATGTGAGGCAATCTTTTGCTGCAGATCCAGATTCGAAAACGTTGAAGCAAATCTCTCTCAATCTGTGCTATATTTTGCGCCGTAATTGCAATTCAATTCCGTGACCAGGATGATGAGTACTGTATTAGCTGCAAAACCCAATGTGGGTTTCTTGGCGTCAACCCATCAAACCTTAACTCACTCTTCTTCTTCTTCTTCTTCTTGTATTAAAAATTCCATGCACCTTTCAATCTTGTTTGGTCTCATTGAAAATTATTCCGTTATTCGTCCTGCCCAATTCTTTTGTTTATCTTGGAGTGCCTACAATAATGGGTTTCGAAGAAGATTGCTCGGGCCTCCTGCCAGCGCTGTTGGCAACAAGCAGCGGGTGTGGAGGCGAGAGTTAGGGTTTCGGGTGTTCGCTAAAGGTATGGTGTTTTTCAGTTCTTCATCACTACCCAGAAATACTTTGTGATGTGGTAGGCTAGTCGGGCGGAAGTCAGTTTGGGTCCCGGAATTTAGGGTCAAGTTCGACTCAGAGCAAAGTCACAAATTCCTCACTGCGATCTTTTCATCTGAAATGTACGCCTGTGATCATCGGGCATTCGAATGCGGTTTCAGAAATTTTGACTACAGCAGTGAGTGAAGATGGTGTCTTTTCCCACAACAAGCCAAATCGCACCATCATATATTCAGAAGTGTCTTATGAAAGTAGGAGTATCACAGATGTTGAAAGAAAACCTTTTGGAAGATCGAAATCGTATTCTTACAGTTGGGAAATTACTGCCAGTTGAGAAGACTTTGACACTAAGCCCACGTATGAATAATGCCAAGTCGACTGGCATTGCAGCTGCTATTTTGCCTTCGATGGTGGCTTCCATTGACATGTGAAGAGATTTGGACAATGGTGCTGGTTTCCCGTTTCGAATTTCTTTACTTGTTTTGAGTACTTCAAGCTTTGTTTTTGGAGGTGTGCAGTACAGGCAATGGACTATACTACTATCAAAGCAGCATGCACTGAGTTATCGTCGAGCTGGGTTCCTGCCAAGATTGAGAAAATTGTGCAAAGTGACCGATTCACTTTGGGCATGGCCATTCGCACCATGGAACACTCAAGCTGGTTGAAGATATGCTGGAACCCGGCCTGTGCTCACATCAGTGTTGGAGATACACTCAGTGGCAATGACAGCTCAGTGTCGGACAATTTCTCTTTTGGAGAGCAGCTTCGTTACTTGCTTAGGGGCCTTGCAATTCTTGAGGTTTGGCAAAATTCTAATTCAAAGTGTTTGGAAACTAAAAGCCCCAAAAGCACAAAGTCTTTTTGTCTTTTGATGACCACAGGCTTCTGGATTTTCAGGATTTACAATTATTCTTGCAATGTATAATTTTGTAGGTGAAGGTTCCAGAAGAGTGGGAAAGAGTGGTAGAGCTAACCCTTGGTGTGAGACCCTCTGAGCCACCTTCAAAGCACATCTTCATAGAGATTATGGGACGGTATAGCAATGTTTTCTTGACGAATGCTGACATGGGGGTTCTTGCGTGCGCCTTCCAGGTCAGTCAATTTCACCTCTAAAGTCTCTGACACATTTCTAAAACTAAAGATTCAACTGTCAGTTCAGCAAAAAATTGATTTGCTGCATTGGAACAGTTAACAAGTCCTTGATCAGACAAGTAAGTTTTCACTTTTTTTTTGATCCATTTTGTGCAATAAAGGACTTGGAAGTACAGCAAATGTTGAGTTTATCCATAACTTTTATGCAGTGATTTCTTTCTTGTTCAAATCTGGAATGCAGGTTGGAGCAAAAATGACAAGTGTTCGAATGGTGCAAGTGGGTGGTAAATACCAAATGCCCCCTGCAGCCCAAGGCTCCCCTCCCTCTAACTTCACTGGGTTAGTACCTCCTGGCTAGCTCTTACCATATTTAAGTTCCACAGACCTATAAATGCCACATGATATCCAAATTTCTAGGCTGGAATTCAGACAAATTATGTATTTTGAGCCCAAAAACTTTTTGTGGCAGGATGCTTGAGTGGAGGTCAATTGTATGTGCGACTTTGGAAGAAAAGCTTATTGATAGTTTGGTAATTGCCTCTCTAAATGATCTTTTCTCCTCCCTATTGTAACAACTAAGATTGTCCCAAGTGTCGTTGGCAATTTATTCTCACTGCCAGTGCAGTTCAATTTGTGACTTAGATCCATGTGCTGAAGTTTGTCACAGAAGACAAGCATGTAATACTGGAATTCACTTGGGCAGCATAGAGGAAACCAAGGAGCCTCCTGACATCAGACTTATTTTGTGGAGCAGGTGCAAGCATTCCAAGGTGTAGGACCAGGATTGGCTACAGAACTCATGGCCCAAGCTGGCCTGGATGCAAATAGTGTATGTATGAACTTTCTGTGTCAGTGAATTCTTTTTCTGTTTCCTTGTTTTGCTGAAACTGGTGGCATGTCTCTAATTGTCTGCACATCTGGGCTTTCTGTGGGAGTCATGCTTTCTTGATGAGTTTTGTATTTCTTCGTTACAACTATTCTTTTCTTTTGATTTTTTCCCATTGTATGCTAGCCAGCATCATGACTGAGTCTTCCTGTTGTTTTGGGATTGGTGACAGAAACTCAGTTCATGAATTGGTGGTTTAAAATTATTAGTCTAGACCTGCTTCTGTGCGTCGATGAAGTTGGTGCAGAAGTTATGTTAGTCACTACTATCCATGTTGTTGTTGGTGGTCCCTGGACCTGCAAGTGGGGCCATGTTGTTTGCAGTGCAAGCTTTTGTATTTCACTCTTTCTTTTCAGTGTTTTCCTTTTCTTTTTCCTGAATTTGTTGTTAAAATGTCTTGTTGTCTGATCTGCAACAATCATGTCTTAAAATGTAGTCAATTACTTTTTCAAACTCTTTTTTAAAAGGGTGATGGCTTCATATGTACAGGTTGTTTCTAAGATGCCAGAGGATGGTTGGGTCTCATTGCACAAGGCATGGCTGGATTGGTTGACAACCCTCAGGGAGTGGACCTTTGCACCGGGCACTGTTAGGTTTCATCCTTGTCTTTCATCTGCATTTGTTTATCTCTTGTAGTTGCAGGCCAGGTTTCTTGTCCTTGCAAACATCTCAGTACTATGCAGACTATGTTGATTATTAACCCTATAAGACACACACAGAGGTGAGGTGATCTGACAACTGAGTTGGTTATAAAGTATAGTTGTACAATGCTGCAGGAGCAATGGGTCATATAGTGTGTTAGGGGGGGATAGCCCATACATCCTTTCAAGCGAAAGAGACATGCACATTGGCACTTGCAGTGTTCTAGCAATGCTTGATGACTACTACACAGGGATTCATGAAGGTGAAAAGTTTCAGCAGGTATAGATCTTGTTTCTTTATGGCCTTCCTGCATACCCAATAACCTTAACTGAAACCCTGGTTGATCCTGGCTGTCTTCTTCAGTGGTGACCATTACTAAATGAATTAGCCATCTGATTTTGTGATTATGTGTGTGGGGATGGTGGTTATGGTCAGCTAAGGCAGCAGCTAGTTGCCAAGGTGGGTGCTGCTGCCAAAAAAGCTCAAGCCAAGGTTCGTATGTGTGACTTCTTGTGAGACCTTCAAATGCTTTGTTATGGGTGACTCTCTGCAAGTGCCAGCACTGTGATCTTTGAGTCATATCAAGCAACACCATTTTATGCTTCCCTATGGGCCTCCATTCCAAAAGGGGTTATCTTGAGTCCTCAATCAAGATAGGAGACTTTTGCCTGAGCTGGCAACTATTTCTTAAACTGAGAGCTTGCTGCAATGATAAAATCTCTTGGGTCTTATTTAGCAAGAGATAACCTAAATAAGATCCATGATTTTGGACATGGAAACATAAGATGGGGCCTGGTTGAAATCTTAATTGCTAATACTCATATCTGTCTTCAATATTAAGTCTCTTAATGTAATATGGAATGGTCAAGTCCCTGCCCATTATGTTGGGCAAGGTGCCACTGAGCCTCTTATGGCAAGCCAGGAGACAAATGCAACATAATGAGCAAGGGACATGACATTGAGGTCTGGGGTGGGAGATTCAATGATTTAACACAAAATTCATGTTCAACAGACACATTTTGGTTACAATTGTGAATGTATGATCATCATTAGAAGATTATGTCATATAATGTGGTCTAGAAAATGACATAATCTGCCACTCCAGACCTTAGCAGACTTAGAAGGTAGTGGTAAAAATACCTTAAATTCTTCAGCCAGCCTCTGCTCATTTTCAAATGAAGGAGTAATTTATGTTGGTTATATTGTGAATAATAGTAGCTTGTTCTATGTTTGGCAAATCTGTAAGTTTACTTTGATAGATTCCAAGAGCATTTAAGAGGAGCCAAAAGATTGTTAACACTTGCAAGTCTGTCTTTTGAATTTAAGCCACTATATGTCAATTTAGCAAGAGAGGGCTTCCATTCCTCTACAGTCCTTCCTTTCAAAAACATTCATGGGGATTCCGTGGATTCTGTCAGTCACAGTGATCACAAAATGTTCAAACTTGCTGCTTCTCTGGTGAAAAGAAAATGAATGAGTCTTTTACATACCTTCTTTGCAAGAGGCTATAATTGAGAAGGCAAGTCAAACAATAGAAGATGTCCAAGGTTCATTAACCTTCTCCTTTTTTCTTCCTCATAATAATCTTTGGGTTCCTGTTCATTTGAGTCCTTGCCTCTCTGTTCTACTCCCCCTGCCCTCTCCATTTGCCTTTATCTAGGGAGAGTGTTTGATCTTGTAATTATGTGTAAGTGGTCTCTGGTTGTAACCCATAACTTTCTCCTCATGGAATTTTTGTCTACAGAGATTATAATCAAAGACTGGTTTTTCTTTTCTCTTATGTTTGACAGTAATATGTCTATTCTCTTCCTCTGTAAGTACAGAACCAAAAATTTGGTTTGTATGCTTCTTTTGCTTTCTGGATTCCCTCCTTCTGATCTGGTCTTAGTATTGGCCATGCTCTGCAAGTCACTAAGATTTTGAGCCTATCTAATTAAAGAAAAGATCCTTGCCATCAAGTGTATTCTTCCTGGGTAGAGATCTCCTTATCTTAGTATTTTCTCCTCCAATATCTCAATTACATAATTTCTAAGTTGAGAATTATCAACAGTCCATTTTTTATTCAAGGCTTTCTATTTCTAAAGCTTTTTTCCATTTCTCAGATGGTCAGTCTTTAGGAGATTCTCTCAAAGAGGACTAGAGGTATGCTCAATAAAGAGAATTCCTTTTTGGAATTTTAGCATTCAGAATATTCCAAATGGTTTTGTATATAGTCTTTTACATGGGGAGCTCTTTTAAGCCCACTTGGTGTTTGTTTGTCTTCTCCCTTTTGTCTATTATATCCTGTTGTTTCTTCCTAATCTGTGTCTCCTTTCATTTTAGTTTTTTCCCCTCTGTGTTCTCTGTATGTTTTCTCTTTTGTGTTGTTAGGTGCTGGTCAATTTTATGGCTGAGTTTTCTGATTGCTTCCAGATTTGTGACAGATCCCAGGCTAGTGGTTACACTGGCCTATATTGGCTGTAGGGAGCTGATAAAGTCAATGAGTGCATCTCCTTTCATTTTAGGTTTTTCCCCTCAAGTGTCATGCAAATGTAATGTTCACAGAGTAGACTTATTAGTTCACAAAACTGAAATTTGCAGATCAAAGTATCAATGCATAAGTTGTCTCTGCAGTGTGTGATTCTCCTATCCTATTTGGGACAAGATGGTATTTCTTTCTTTACAAAGGGCTATGTGCAAGATGCCTGTTGAATGTCTTCCTTATTGGAGTTATTTACTTGATTTCTTTGTTGTTGGGGTGGAAAAGGTGAAGCTATATGAGGACCAAATAAAGGCATCAAATGGATATGCAGCAATTTCATATACAGCAGACCTTCTTATGGCCAACCTACACATAAGCCAGCCTGGTGCTTCATCAGTTCAGGTGAGTGTCGTGGGATTATCCCCTCCTAAAGAGTTCCTTGCAGCATACTATATAATTGCACAATCTACTTGGAACCAATAGCTTTTTTGCTGCGTTTGTGCCACTAGTGTCAATCATCCCAATTTTTGTTGAAACAAAGGCTTTTTGTCCAAGTTGAGGGTTATTGTACAAGTTTGATGACATCTGTAAATGCCAAATGTAAGCTGGATAATGCCACAAGTGGATGAACTAGACAGTAACAGGCTGATGGAGCTTATGAAGTACTGGCTACAACACTCGTGAAACATGGAAATGGTGGACAAGACCATATGAATTTGCTCCATGATACCGCATTGTCATGTTATTTCAAAATCAGTATTGAGACTAAAGGTTTGTAACTGACAGTGGTGGACAGCTGCCAGATTTTGAAACAGGGGAGCCTGTTACAGTTGCATTGGACCCTCTGCAGACAGCACTCACAACTGCCCAGAAGCTCTATAAGCGCAGGTACTTCCGCTTTATTGAACTTTTACATCACCTTCTATGACCAGTTATGGTGAACAAGTGACTATCCTGTAATAGGTGCATTTTTATGGTTAAGGCTCCAATTAGAATGAGGATAGAACCCCAGTTTTTGCATTGGTTATTGAAATCTGATTAGCCAAAGGGTCATTGAGAAATCTTTTGTTCCTATCCTTTCTATGTAGTCTATTCTTACCATGAGGAGAGCATGGGAGTCCAAAGCAATGAAGAAATAGGCACTGCTGATTTGCATTACAGATCACACAATAAACTGCTTAAGAACAGCTGCAACATTGTATGTTTGTAGATGAAAGAGCATGGGCTTTACATCAGTAGGACTTCAATATGGAGGTGGCAAGTCTAAATTTCTTTTAGCATATGTCATCTGGATATATGTTCTGTATCAAGTTCATCCTTCTGGTTGTCAGAAATTGTGGTTGGATGATGTTTTAACAGCCAGAAGCTCAGAAGGTCCGAGAAGGCAGTTGCACCCCTGTTAGCCAATGCAAATGAAGAGCTCTCCTACTTACGTCAGGTAAAATGTGAATCAATTTATAAAGCCATTGTAAAATAGAGATTTGATCAGCTATTCGTGGGGAACTCGTTTGATCTGTAAATCTGAATGGCATTAAAACTTTGAAGCAGGGTTACCATCAAGGGCTTTGATTGTTCTAGTTGCGAGAGAATTCTGCACAAAAGTGGGGTGAAATTCTGAAGTTTCTGTTGGCTCTCTGGGGGTTAATTGCCACAGGAGGCACATTTTGGATCTTCTTCTTTGGTCCTCTTGAAAAAAGACATCACTTTCTAAGTGCATAAATGCTCATCCATGTTGAATATGGTTATGCATGAGTAGACTCCTCAATACTGCTTCATATGGTAGAGCACTAATTTGTCCTGGAATCCAGGTAGAAGTTTCTCTCCAGCAACTGGAGGAGTATGGATCCCCTTTGGACCTCAAGAGTCTCCAAGAGGTACAATTATGGTCTTTGAGCACAAAACTTCATCGTGATTTTTTTACTGGTAGCTACTCATCCAGTCAAGTAGCCTACATGCTTGATGCTCCTCAGATGGAGTATGACACCTTGTGACTTCTTGCCAGCCAATTCCTAAGAGAATGTGCATCTGTGGGTTAACTTGTACATCTGTGAGTCAAATATGATGTTAGGCTGTTTGTACATTATGCATCTTCTACCTAAATTCCCCCTCTATAACCTAGCCATAGTTGATTCTTGCTATGAAATAAAATGTTATCTGCTGAATGCTTGGTGAGCTCATGCCATGTGTTTCTTGCAACTGTATTTAACAGTAGTTCTGGTTGGAATGTAGGTGCGGGATGAGCTAATTGAAGGTGGTTATCTTAAGGTTCCTGTCTCAGGTATGGACATGATTTTGTATGTTTATTTCATGTTTTATTGTTCTGAGACTACTAAGGGAGGTGTTTACTTACCAATTTAGGTTGCAAATTGGCATGGTTGGAACTATTAATCTGCACTGATGCTTTTCATCCACGATGCTTGGTAAAGGCACACCTAATTGTCACAAATTGATGGATTATATTTATAAGTGGTTGTGTTATGTTTGTTTCTGTTGAATAAAAATCACTTGACAACATTGGCTCACTTTATCTTGACTTGTCAAGCTATTTGTAGCAAGCATAGCTTATTGACTCATGAATGGGTGAAGAAGTGCTTCATATTGCATTGGTGTAGGTTGTCCACCACCAACAAACAAGCAGAAGAAAAAAAAGCAATCTGCACCTGAAAATCTCACTGGCAATATGCGGCACTTCACATCACCATCAGGTAGTTCTTTTGCACAGTGGTACATCTATTGAACCAATTGATGGTTTAGCAAGTTCATTTTGATCGTTTGTGAACCTGTTTTTTGTTATACTATGTGCCAAAACTATAGAAATGGATCTGGCATGTGTCAAACTCTTTCTTCATGTGCATTGTCTGGGAGTCTCTGTGTCCGCATGTGCAGGTTTTGAAGTCCTGGTGGGCCGAAATAATCGCCAAAATGACGTGCTGACCAACCGTGTGGCCACTGATTATGACTTATGGTTTCACGCTCGCAACATTCCTGGTTGCCATGTAACTTATATCTCTCTGTCTTTTCCTGACTCATCCTTCATAGAACAGTTGGTCAGTCCTGACTTCTCCAAGGTGCCACCAACTCATTTGTCCTCATTTTGAAGCTTTGGTGCAGACCTGTGAAGGTTGTATGGTTGTTCTAAGACAATTTTCAACCTTACAAAGATGTGATCATACTGTACATGAGTCATGGCTTTCATGTGACTAGACCCAAATCCACACCTGTGTGAAGGCCCCAATCTGAAGCACATGTTTATTAGTTCCAAGGGGGTTGTGTGGTGAAGTCATTTTGGAGAGGATTGTGTCATTCATCTGACTGCTTTCTTTGTTGGAGCAATCCTCTGTGATGGTTTGGTGACATGTTTTTTTTGTTTTGGTCACAGCTCTTGTTGCGAGTGCCTCCTGGGCAAGTGCCATCGGATGCTGACTTGCAATTCTCAGCCGATTTAGCAGCATACTTTTCCAAGGTTTGGCTTGTCTACTACCTTTGCTGCACCAAAATCCTTGAGAATTTGTATTCCATTTCCAAAGTTGAGAAGGCGAACATGCTTTCCTAAATTGGGATGCTGGGATGCATGTTGAATTGAGGTGGTGATGGGTTTTTGGTTGGGCTTGGATTGTGGGATATGTTCTAAGGCCCGTGCAAGTGGAAAAGTTGAGGTATCATACACAAACCCCAAATACTTGCAAAAAGTGAAGGGAAGCAAGCCTGGGATGGTGAAGGTGGAAAAGGAAATTGTGATTATAGGCCAGGCTTTTGATCCTTTTTCAGTGCCTGCAATTGTAACAGCAGCTTGAGAGTCAAAGCATCTCCAACTCTCATTGCCTGCTTTTCATTTTGATTCTTGTGCTTTAAAATATCTCCAATTCTTTCTCCTTGAATCTCCCTGGACTTGATGAGCCTTCTGTCTTGGTTTTCTATTGATACCTGATTTCATTGGTAAACCTGTGTGAGTAAATGAGTAACTTAAGGACAGTTCTGGACTGCATGTGCTTGATTTTGCTGTTTCCCCACAAAATCTTAGTGAATGTAGAATGTGTACCTGCTAAAGTTACACTTGATAATTGAAAGGTTTACCAAGGGGTGTTCATTCCTTTCCAATGTCTGAAGGCTTGAGCACTTCTCTTTTCACTGAGGCTTGAGGTACAGAACCAGATTGTTTCAGTTGAAAGGCCACTATCCTTGAAAGATAATTTCCAAAGACAAAATTTACATATCCATAAGGTTAGGTGGTGATACAATTCATCCAAAGGAAGAGAACAGAAAGCTATACCAACAAAACAAACAGCTAAGAGAAATTAACAAGAAGCTGTGCACAGTGTAAGTAGACAAATAACTAGATTATTCTTGGCAGTTGGATCCTGATCAATATATTGAGCTACATGCAGAAAAACTATGACTAGAGTTTGAATCCTTCCCTCAACATTTTTATGAGGGGAATGTCTAGATATATTTCATTTCAAGTCAATAACATTGGACACTCAGGTCCATTAGATGTTAACAAGAATCAAAACTATCCTTATCAGAACAGAGAACTTGCCTCCTAAACTGCTCATTATGTCTGGAAGTATCAAAGCTGTGATTTCCAGATGTACACAAAAAGTCTCTTGATCAGATCTTTCTCTAAAAAGCTTTAAGAAGTCTGCAGTGAGTGAAGTTGGCCAGACTCAGAAACTGGACTTGGATGATCTATGGGCTATCAAATCCAAAAACCCTGAAGACACCTGCATGATCATTTCACAATAGCTATAGTCAAGGTACATAAATCAAACATTATAAAACAAGCAGACCCTTTCTGCAGCACCTCTGTGATTTTGGCCTCTGAAATGATTTACTGAGACTAAATCATTGTTCAGATCAGAACAGTGTACATTGTACAGAATGAACATACTACATTCCCCTCATGAATAATCTTAAGCACATAAATGCATCAAAGAGAGGTTCCAAGAGATGCCACTTCTTGTACCTTCATCAGCTTGGTATTTATTTTTGTCATCAGCTGCAAATGCCAGCAAGTTGTACTTTGGATTCCATTCCACACTATTCATAGCTGCTCGGCATGGTATTTGATACACCGACCTCCCAGTTTCCACCTCTGACTGAATCACCCACATAAAATTACTGACTCCATTAAAACACATCCTGGCACACATCTCTGTCTGTGCTGTTATTTTGAAAGAGGAAAGACTTACAATGTCTATGAAAAGATCTTCACTGGCAGAAGCAATGTATTGGCCATCATAGTTGAAGCTGATTGTCCGCACTGGCCACCTACAGCAACCCACATCTCCAGTAAGGATGATTCCATCAAAAATTGTTGCAGCATGGTTCCATCTCCTACCTGTAACAACTTGTACGCAGGACTGCTTGGATCAGTGAGAAGAAAATTGTAAATTGAATGTCCCTGGGCAGAAACTAGCCATACTCAAGCTTGGTGAAAGTCCGTGCACACAGCATCTCAGAAACATCCCACAGGCTCACTAATGCATCTGCACTTCCAACTGCCAAATATCTGCAAACATTTTAAGAAAAACTGGATATCAGTACCAGCCTACTACGCAGCGCTAGAGATCACAGAGTTGCTTAATCCAATTCCAATCACACCACGCTATGTCCACATCAAAACAAACAAAGGACACAATGCTTTGACTGGAATCCAGACAGCAGGAGGGAAGGCAGTAATGAACCTTCCAGTAGGATCAATGGCGATGCAGTAGCAGCCTGCAGTGTGTGCCACTAGAGTATGCAAGGTCTGCAATGATGGATATTCAAGTACCTCAACAGTTCCTGTTGTGCAACAACCAACTCAGCTCTTTGCTCTAACCAGCAGAATGTGTCCAATTGCTCACACAATACAGTGAAAGAAGATTACATGCAATTCCCCTACTTCCATATCTCTGAACATGATGCAAAACAAATAAATTTGTGGGTGAAGCAGGGTTTATAGCTGACAAACCATTTCCAGTAGTGAGAAAGAAAAGTTCACCAGTTGTGTTCCATGCAATTTCATTCACCTGAACAATTTACGACTTCATCAGCCAGTAAAAGTTCAATTAACAACCTTGCAAGAAGAAGAAAAGCAGACACACAATGGAGAAAGATTGGTCATAAGCATGGCACACTACCTCATATGTGAACTTGCGTTTATGTATGGCCTTAAACTTGCGAACATCAATTATAGTCAACTCATCATCCTGCAATAATCCAAGAAGTCTGATGAATTCAAATTGACTCCAAATACCACTGCCAAAATTCTATGTTAAAAGTGAACCTGTAGGTACTTTGTTTTGAAGAACTGAAACAAAGGGGTTGTGCAAAGAATCACAGAACAAACAGAAGGAAAGTAACAGAGAACTGACCCGATTACCAACAGCAATATGAGTACCATCAGGCTTATATGTTATGTTAATATTCTCCCCACTCAAGTCCACCTGCTGTGAGCATTTTCCAGCTGTCATCATCATTCAAACTGTGAGGAGAGCGATCAGATCTTTCATTCCATTTGGCATTGCATCTGGTTTTGTTCATCTTAAACAATCCTTTGGAGGATTATTGTGACAGGCGGACTCACAAGTCACACCAAAGCCAAATAGGCCAACTACATTCAAGCCTGTTATCATGCTTAACACTGAACCCTGGATATTAACCAAATGCCATCTTCATAGTCCCATCATACCTGGATTTTCTTCCTGTGTCTTGCACTGCCTTGGAAAGATACATAAAGAACAGGGGGTGAAAATGATCTTTCTGCGACATTGTAGTTACTGAGCAAGGAATACAGCTGCAAAAGAAACCACTTAAGAGTGGTGGTCTGAAGAAGTGAGATAATTCTTTGAGATATGCAGCCAGGGAAAAGCAAGGAAGGGAAGCACATTAACCATGAGTACTCACTTCGGGCATCCCAGAGACGCACAGTCTTGTCACCTGATGCTGTTGCTAATAAGTCACCATGTTTAGGATCCCAACACAACTGGTCCACACTATCTGTGTGCCCCTTCAACTCCATATCTTTTGCTTTACTCTGTTCTCCAAAGACATTCCATTTTGTCTTTAGTATCATTCATAAAATCTTGATGCAAGTAGAAAGCAACTCCATATCCTTCCTCTCAAGTAGATACACCGTGATCGGGAACACATACATGTCCATGTGGCTCAATGTGCCAAATTCGAGCTGTCTGATCAACAGACCCTGATGCCAGCTTTTTCCCCAAGCAATTCCATGCCACAGAGTGCACCTGACTCAATTCAAAGGCAGAACCCCGAGTGTCAGCATATAGACTCAAATCTTAAACCCCTAAAGGAGATCTCAAGAACTTGATACTGCCACTGCATCTGTTGTCACTTTCTCCAAACGCGTTGATTCCCTTGCACTTCACTTACCGCAGCCAAGCACCAATGCCATTCCACAAAGTAACACGTATCACCCGCTTTCTTCAACCATGAACGAACCCCAGAAAACTCACCAGTGACAATGCCCAGTTCTGGGGATTGCGATTGAGGATTAAGGTTCAGAATTTTGCACCTTCTTCTTGTGACCAATGAACTCGCGGGTGTGCAAGTTCTTGAACACAGATTTCCCTGTGGCCGGTGCAGGCGGCGCTGCAAGTATCGATTCCTTGTCATTCTCCACCACGGCGACCGACATCTTAGCCTCTGCGTGCACGCTTGTGTATTGTCAAGCTGCCGCAAGTTTACAGCACTGCTATCGTCCTTAGTACAAAGCACTTAACCTCTCTTTCATAAGCAGGGCACTAACTTCGAAGGGCACGTTCTGGCAGGTTCACAGAGACACTACAAGAAAATCATTTCACGACCGTCGCCAGTGGATCAGAGCAGAAAAACAGCGGACAAATAAGTTAAACTCAGCATCTCATCTCCTCAGCATCATTTGTGTCTGTGTGTGTTCTTATGTACGACTGCAACTTTTTGCAAAACACCTGCAGTGGATCCACAGGGCAACGAGGTAATAAGCCTATGTGATCGTCGGGGAACCAGAGCTTCGATGAAAACCCACCTAGGGTTATGGACTGCATTTCTTCTTCTTCTTCTTCTCTAGTAATAAGACACAGGTATTTGTTCGCTCAAAGATTTTGTGTGGCATTTAACACACGTGCTGACGAGCCAAAGCCAGAGCCAGAGCCAGCTCATCGTTGTGCAGCGGTGTCACGACGGCAGATCAAATTTTCAGCACTTGTCTCCTCCAAGTTTTGCAACATTTCGCAGACAAGTTACAACGTTATGATGTAGAACTGCCGAACTCTAGGTTTCCATATGCTCTTCTCTTCCTTCGCTCATGCCATTTGTTCTTTCCACGGCTTCATTGCTATTTTTGCATGGGGGGGATTCATAGTGATTGCCATTAGGTGAATGTGAGAAGGAGCGGATCCTCAGCCGACGTCGGAAATCTCCCCCCCCTCCCCCCGTTTTCTATCGGTAAGTTGTCTTGCTATTTCGTTCCATGTAAGCTCTACTGTAATTGTTGCAAATTGTATAGTGGACTGCTGGACGTATTCATTTCTGAAGTTGTTGTGTCTAAAAGAGAGCAACATACCATAGTTGTTGCAGTTCGGTGTGGAGTTCGAACACTACGTGCGAATTCTCTCTCGTTTGCAGCCCCATCACGAGCTCGAGCTCGTAGAATAATAGCCGTTGACGATGGCTTTACACCCTGGTTTTCCTTGTATAATACTGGATCCTTGAATCCGCTTCCGTAGTAAGAAATCGCATTGAGAATAACGAGAAGAAGAAGAAGAAGAAGCACGCAGTGTGTCTGTGGGTAAGCTGGAAGCCTAGGGTCCATTTTCTATATTTTCTGCCTGTTTTATGAGCGCGGTGCTCATAGTGAGAAGATGCAGAATGGCACTTCGCCAGTTTTCAGGGCTGTAGGTGTCGTCGGCTTACTGGGACGTCCAGAGTCTGTCACTCTGTGTTCTTTGCGACTTCCACTGTTTTCGAGATTGTTTGTGCCAACTAGTTCCTGTGTATCTGCCACCCAGCGACAAGGAAAGCAAATTTTGTGCAGCCAGTTACACCAGGTTCAAAGACAAGAAAAAGGTGATACAATTGCTGCTGCAATGGATGGAGGATCGCAGCTGCAGAAGATCCTGCCAGCCTTGCAGTGTATAGTTCCTTCTCTAGGGCCAGATCGACATAAAGGCGACTCTGGTATACATCTTTACTATACCATGTTTTCTACCTGTGGTGCAGAGTACACTTTGTTTTTTGGGTACAAAGATATGGATCTGAAGAGGAGTATGTCTCAATCATTTGCCAGTGTGCTTTCAGCTTTCAACAGTGGCATAGGTCTTGAAATGAGATGCAGGCAAGGTAGCAGTGATTGGAGGCTGTCGGGAGTACACGGGTGCACCATATTTTTCTGCCTTCTCTGCCTTGAAGATGGTTTGGACAAAACTCCTTATACACTGCAAAATATTTGTTGTTGCTTCTCTCTTCTTCCCTGCAAAGTATTGATGGTGCATACAACAGTTCCTTAACATTTTGTACGACACCTCACAGCAAAGGCAATTTACTTCTGAATTGTGCTCCACATTTCAAAACTCATGTGAATCTAGACTTAGTAGTTTTGAGGTTTGGTCCCTGGCAATGTCTTCCTTACAGCCAAGAAGTGTTCTGCATGCAGGGGGCAGACCTTGCACATGTTTTCTGCACTGCAGGAGCAGCTACAGTAATAAAGAGTTACAGCCCAGAGTTGATTGTCCATCCAGTTCTCCATGAATCATATGACACTGGGTATGCCAAGACTCATGGAATCTATGTTGTTGAATCTGCATCAAAGGTTTATTGAATCATGGTCCCTTCACATACATATGTAGAGTGAGACCATGAGCTTTGTTTCCACATTTGTAAACCACTTCATGTGTGCCTCCAAGAGACTTTAATTTGAATGTATCCAAATAGTCCAGGGATCTCTATCGTTCTTCATATGATAACAGAGCTTCTTTCTCATACTCTTTGAAGGCAACCACTATATTGTTCTTTAGCTTAGCACGGAGACCGTACAAATGATGTTAGCTTGTGTAGCCTTGTGGCCATAGACTCTACCCCAGTGCAAATGGATCATGTCAGCACTGTCATTGGGGAAGAGAGTAATCATTTGCATGTCATGCAACACCCAGGGAATTGGGAGAGGAAGACAGAACAGAGGTGAAGGAAAAGGTTATGGAAGAGGTAGGGAAATGGCTGGAGCGTTTTGATTGCATCGTTATTGGTCCAGGACTTGGCCGTGATTCTTTGCTCCTGGTGCGTTCCAGCTTGTCACCCTTGTAACAGATGCCTGTACCTTGTATGAAGCATTGATGTGTATGTGGTATGAGTCCTTTGGATGTTAGCACAATTAGTGAATTGTTGTCTTGACATCATTGTTAAGTAGGATCATTGTGTCTAATGAGTCCTTTTTAGTGCTCAGTTGTCATCAAGACAATATACTGTGTGATCACACTGTAAAGTGCATTGCAGTCTATAGGCATAATACAAATGTAACTGAGGGAGGATGGAAAGTCAGAATTATCTAGCACAGCTTCTTGAAAACTATGGTGGAGGGGTGTCTGCTGCTAACTCTTTTGCTGCATGATGGGGATAGGATTGTGTAGCTGAAATCATTGTGAAAGCAAAGGCACTCAACATCCCCCTTGTGCTCGATGGTGTAAGGCTTTCTCACTTTCTGGGTCTCATGGGCTTTTCCAGAGCAGTTTGTCTTTTAGCTGCAAGGATCCAGAGTAGCTGCTTTGCATTTCCCTTCATGCTCCTCACTACATGAACGTAAATTCAAGCCTTTTCAACCTGGAATTTAATTTGTGGTCAGCCTGTGCTCTAAAGCATTCTGGATTGACACATTTGCTTAATCACTTGCTGATCTTGGGATACTATTTGTTTTTCCAACATTGAGATGCTTGATTTCATTCAGCTGCTTAGAATGGTACTACCATTTGAGGACTTTGGTCTATCTGATCCACAACATACTCGATTTAGCTGTTTACTGAGCTTAGCCCATATCATGAGGGAGCAAGGTGGGAAATTAGCCAGTAAATCAAAGCAGCAGTGATTCTCTCTATTTACTGACAGGAAACATCCTTACATTTGAATAGTGCACATGCCTGTTACTACAGGATGGCTTGTTTCTAGTCACCAATCAACCAGAACTGGTGATGGGGTACCCTCTTGCAACGTTGACTCCCAATGTCACAGAGCACAAACGGCTGGTGGCTAAGATCCTTGGGGAAAGGAATAATGAAGCTCCTAGAAACTGGCGCGATGTGTCAGATGAAAATCCTGCTGGCCAATTGCAAGCACTTGCAAAAAAGTATGTTGGTGTTTCTCTTTCACCCTCTTCCTAACCTAGCTGGAATGTATGCCACCTGCAAGTTGCAAATACTCAACTTTGTTTTGGACTTAGAGTATCATGCTGTGGGATGCTGAATCAGGATGGGAGGGGTCACCATTGTACAGAAGGGCAAGACAGACTATATCAGTGATGGTAAAACAGGTATGTAGACTTTTAGCATGTTCCCCGGGTATACATTGTGTATATGTATCACAGGGATTTCTACTGCTACCAGATTTCTTGCACATCTGCCAGTGTCAACAAAATATAGTGGCAGGCACTAGCTTTTTCAAAACCAGTTTTTAGAATTGCAATCTGGGAATGGGTATGTGGGTTTTCTGTTGCAGTGCTGAGCTCAAATTATTTTGGTTCGCCTCGCCGCTGTGGTGGACAAGGAGATGTATTGTCTGGGTGGTAAGGAATAGAGCTGCTTATAATGATCTCTAGAGCAGTATGGCTGCAAAAGAATATCTGAACCTTTCACCTTTTTTGTTCTAGGTGTAGGTAGCTCCTGCCTCTTTGCACTTACAAATGTCCTTAGTCTTGAGTGCCCTATCTGGATTAAACCCGTTAATGTGAACTTCTGTGGACTGATGCAGCACTGCTTGTTTTATAACATGGGCAAGGGAATTTTGGAGTAAGGCAGATTTGGGAGGAAGAACTTTTGTTGAGGAAAGGTCAACTTTCTGCCCTAGACATTTGTATTTTGACCTCTCCTGTACATATTACTAACATTGCTTGCAGTGTTATCATACATCATAACGTCTGGAAGTGCAAGAAAGTTGTATCAACTGATGAAATATTGATGAACAGGATATGTAGCAACCCCACCATGGTTGGTGCATTAGCGGGGTCATTGCTATGTAGAAAAGCAGCTGCCAATGCATTTGCACAACACAAGCGCAGCACCGTTACTGGCAACATAATAGAATGTCTTGGCCACAGGTTAACACTTATATGCTCTTCATCAGTTTTTCTTTATTCTAAACAGGTTCTGCAGCGACTTGCTCATGCTAAAGTTGAAACTTCTGTCTGGGAATTGATATCCTTTGCTTTGTTTGAGTGCCTTTTAACAAGAGCTTTCCTCGGGGGATATTTTGCAGTATGGATGAACTCTTCCCATTGTGACTATCCTGCCCATTCCCAGATGTATGCAGGGCAAGAATGTGAACATTCTGTGTGGTCCCCTCTCTTGAACGGCTTATCTTCTTCAGAATACACAGCTTCTAATAGAATCCAGTACATACAATTGCATCTATTTTAGAATCAAAATTTCCATGTGTATAGATAGTTGACTGGATGGTGTGTTTGTTTGTATAGCCATGAAGAAATACTTATTGATGGTGTAGCTCTTTTAATAATAGGTAGTTTAAAAGGCTCAGGGGTGACCTTACCACCCATGGGTCAACAATTCACTAAAGTCATTAGTTCATCTCTCTCTCTTGCTTGCTGTTTAATTCACTGTGCGATCCTGCTATCATAACTTTTGTGTCCAATTTCCAACCCTTTGCCACTGCAGTCATTTTCTTGATCACACTTTATCATTGGACAAAGGAATGTCTGCAAAGGAGCCTGCACAAGAGATGTGAAGCAAAATGGCTGGGGACCTTCAGGGTACTACTACTACTCACCCAAATTTCTGTTGGCTTCAAAGGCTAATTTTACAAAATTGTGATTTCTTACCACCTGGCCACACTACTCTGCTTGGGTTTGCACTTGAAGCTGGGTAAAAGGGAGCTGGTAGATTTCTTTTGGATTGCTTGTTAATTATGAGTGTATTTTTGAGCAAAGTATATTTTATAAATTAGTGGAGTTCTTTTCAACAGCCCACAATTATCAAACATTTCTGTTCCTGAATATGTACTCTTGCTGCTGGTTGAACCCAGATTATCCGCAAGTTATTAGGTCAACTACCTGTTGTCGCATTGGAGTAGATGGTAGAGGCTTTGATCAAAACCTAGTGTGTATTATGTATATGCATGGGGAAGAGCCATTGTGAATTTTGAAGTCTCAGTGCCAGCCCTTTCTGAGAATATGTTCCTAGTGGAGGCCAAATCTGGGGAATGTTTTTGCACAATTTCTTCTGCACTTTCAACACTTCAAAAGTTAGTGTAAGAAAATAGGAGCCATTGACTCTTGATGTGTTTGGTTTCTGTTCTTGACCATGCCCCCAATGATATGGGTTGGGTGTCTTTTTGACAGTTGCTTAAGTCCTTGACTGTGAGTGATAGGGCAGCATCTTGGGGAAACAATATGAGAAGCTGTTTGTTGGTGAAAATTCTCACAATTTTTTCCTCTTGTCAGTGCCCAACAGATTGCTATAAGAGTGAGTAAAGAACTTCGGAGTTGAATGGATATGAAGACCAAAGATCTGTGATAGAGTGTATGTAAGTGTCAACCCTTTCAGAGTTTATAATAGTTAGATATGGCATGTCCAAAGTTGCTTAGGATGTCCCACGGTGGATGGGTTACAAGGTTGGTGGATCTGGGGGCTCTTCCCAATGTCATGAAGCCTGACGATGCACTGATGACGAAGAAAATAACTTTGTGACTAGTTTTTTGGCAAAATTTCTCCCTTCCATTCCTGGGGTCAACATAGCATAAAAAACTTGGGCTTTGATAACTTTGCATAAATGTAGTTTCTAGAATTGAACTTCTGTTTTCTTTTACTCTCACAGGTTTTGGCATGACTGGGACAGAGCCTTTTCTAGCACCGTGTTTTTCTGAGTGGGTGATGATAATGTGACAAAATTTGCAAGGTGAATAGTTCATTTCTCCCCTTCTTTCCTCTTATGTGTAGTGTTAGGCCCTCTAGTGATAGGAGTCTGAACTCCAAACTAGTCATGAACAAAATGCCATGTGACATTTAAATAGTTACCACCCTAGATTAGTGCTAGCTAGCACCAAGAGTGCATTCACACAATGGTGTAGTGTTAGGGTTTCTCACTTAAAAGGTTAAAAGTTATCTACCTTTAGCAATAAATTCTCTTAGGTTCAATAAAGGCAAGGAGATATTACCCAATCATAGCTAGTGCACCTCCATCGCTAGCCAATTTGTGGTCGACGACAGCACTTTTGTTTTTATGTCTTCTTTGTTATCATGGATTGTCATTTCATAGTCATGAGTCCTCTTTGCATAGGGTCTTTACCTGATTTTTGTTGACTGTTTGCTTTTGTTTTATCTTTGGGTTGTGTATATTTGCGTTCTCATTTGCCTTGTACTTTTGATGGATGTGTTCCCTTCCTTGATTTTTATCTACCATCTACATGGTTTTTCTTCTTAATCTAACTTGGGTTAAAGAGCAAGGGATGCTTATTTACGGTGAGGCAATATGCACTTACTACCAATTTTGCTTCTCAGCCCTTACTTTGAAAGGCAAGGGAGCATGCCATCTAAAAGTAAATTTTTATTGTTACTTATTAATCAAATAAAACACAAAAATAAGTAAATAACTCTTTCAAAGGATTTTTTTTTTCAAAGGAAATGTATGGCATCTAATCGGTCTATGAAAAATCGCTTTTTCAAAAGTTGTTAAAATTTTATAATTGGGTTCCACTTTTTACATCACCCTAGGGAGATCATAACTTCAAGCTTTATTTCATAGTCTAGGTCCAAGTAAGCTTTAAGAAGTTTACAGTCAAGTGATTAAATTTTTATTCCATTATTATTAAGAACACATAATCAAGACTTTATCATAGGGAACATTGGGGGGTACCAAACAAGTTGAAGGACCCTTTTAGGGTGTGCTATAAAACATTAACTTTTTAATCCAAAATCTATGATTCTTGAAGATTTGGTATTAGCCCACCATTGCCTTAACACCAAGATGACACTTGGTGTCACATTAGATGACATTTAGATTTTGGTGTTATATAACATCGTTGTTGTGAATTGGTGACCAACCTTGAACTTCTTAACATTGGTTTAATTTGCATTTAACACTAAGTGTGATTGATGGTTTAGGTTGTCTCATATTTGTCTTTTGCACCACTTGCATTCTAATTTCTAGCCCATTGCAAGTTCTCATTGAGTTATTTGGCAAGGTTCCATCTTTTGCATATCTTTCAATCTGTGATAGATGTTTTTTTTTTTTTTTTTTTTTTTTTTTTTTTTTTTTTTTTTTTTTTTTTTTTTTTTTTCATTTTTATAAAATAGCAAATGGGCCCACTTGTGAAAATCATTTGGTTTAAAATTGAAAGCCATTTTTGATAGGATCTATGGTCGACCCCATTGCTAGATTTTTCATCTCAATATGAATGCATTAAAAAGTTATTAGGGTGAAAATATTTGCCTCCCTTCTATATTCAAAGGTGCATATGGCTATCATTTTATAATCCTTAGAACTTTTTGGTTATTTCAATATTGCATGTGGGGTTTTTCGGGTGAATAATCAAATTATTATTTTTCAATTAGGCATTTACTTGTGCCAAATTGTAGTGTTTAGGGCAATCAATTTTTTTTGTATAAATCCACATGTGCAAACAAAAACCAAAAACATTGAATAAACAATTGAACATCAAATTTCACAAGCAAACCTAAAAACTTGTAGGGAAATCGAACCCTTGAAACTAACCTTTTCGACATAAATCACTAATAAAATCAAACAAAGTTAAAATACATTTACAAGTTCAAAAAATTTAGTAAAGATAAACCACTACATTTAGACTATGGAGAGTGAGTAGACCATGCCAACATCATGGAAACCAAGGTGCTGAGCTTGTAAAACAACCATTGATTTCAATAAAGTTGGAAACATAAGCCATCAAGTTTATACATTTGTAGAAATAGGTGCAAGAAGCCTACAAAGGACTTAACCATCATAACAATATCAGTGTCATGTTGTTTTTCGTTGCTTAATGCATTCTTCATACAAGATATTTTGCAATGTATAGAATTATTATCCAAACATGCACACAACATTTGTGGCAAATGGGTAGTGACCCTATTGTGACGTTTTGACTTGATAAAAGCCAAAGTAGAGAAGCATCTCTCATCTTCCATGTTGCTTACTACATATGCCATGGTCAATTTAATTAGTTTCACATACATTGGGAAGCTAGAGAGGAGTATTTGAAATGTTATCACAAGGCAACACATTTTAGTTAAGGGATTCAAGCCAAAAGGGTACATGTTGCATTCAACTTCATTACGAGCTTGAACATGCCTTGCTAGCAATCAAGGTCATTAACATTGATGAACTCACCCACCATCATATTATATTCATCCACCTTGTGGATTTTGGGATAGCAAAAAATTACTATAATAACTTAAAGGTGTTTGACAAATGATGCATCACATCACAATTGCAACCAATATTAAGGATACATAATCCCAAGAACATTTCATGACACCATGGGTTGAAAACATAAGTTTTATAGTTTTTAAATCAAAGCTTCTCCAAACCTTGCCAAAACACCCCAAAATCATAAACTTGTTGGCTTGTAGGAACATGAAAACAAAAATCAAAGAATTGGAAAAATAAGGGTGAAAAGAAAAAGGGAAAAAATTGCTAAACTTACCTTTGAATTGGTTTTTCACCATGATTCAACAATAGCAAATACATCATGAGTCACCATTGAAGGCAACATGGTCTCCAAATTTCATTGAATTACCCAAACTTGTTGGGCATTTAGCTCAAAGGCCAAAATGTGGAACTCCATAATTTTAATTCAATGTTCAACACATTTAAATGTTCTCATGCTTCAACTCCAACAATGATTTGAAGGCTTGGAAATTATTTATAATAACTTGGAAGTCTAATCATAATACACACTACAAATATCACATTGACAAACCTTGATTGTTGCCACCAAATCACACACAAATACATATATAAATTGTACAAATTTGATGAAAGCATGCATAGATTCCAACAATGGCAACATGTAAGCAAGTTTAATCAAAATCTAAATGTCACATAAATGGTCATGATGCAACATAACTTGTTAGCTTGGAGGGTTATCTAAGGCCACCTTCACAATTTTGTATTTTGCCATAACTTTCTCAATGGGGTTCAATGTTGAAATCCATCTTGTTTTAACATTTTAGAAAATTTTGTTCCCCTTTGTTGCCATGAGTTTTGAAAGGTTTGTGAACTTCAAGTGCCTTTTAAATGAATGTGTAAAATAGGAGTATAAACATTGTAACAAATTTTCAAGGTGCATCACCAAAAGTAGTCTTGATAATGTTTGAATTGTCAAATTGATGTGGTGGGTCATATAATGGACCCCAATAAACTAAGGACCATAGGTGTCATGAATTTGTTTTGTAACGCCACTCTTTGTGCCCTAAAACACATTATCATTGTTTTCCCCAAAGTAAATGAACTTATAAGCAATCTGGTTTTTAGGCAAACCACCACCAATCATCAAAACCTCCATAACAACTTTGGTCAAGTTATCATTCCCTAAAAAAAAACCAATATTGGTTGTCAATTGTAGAAACTTCATCACTATTAATAGCAACATGTCAAATATCCCCCATTGTTACCCTAATTTATAGTGATTACCTTCATTAGTTCTTGATGCATGAATTTTGCCATGGTCCAACCAAAGTGATCACTTTAACGTTTGTTGTTTTTTTAAAAATAGAACCAAGAATTCAAATATAGGATTCATTACCTCGTATTTCATCATGGGACATCCTTGTTGCAACAAGTGCAAAATTGTGGCAAATTGCATAACCTTCCTTACCTTTTTTCTTGAAAGCCCATTTGCAACTTGGGCAACAACACTTTCCTGGAATGGGAAACATGCAATTTATAGTTCTTGGCATGCCTACAAACTTTGGAGTAATATTAATCCCCTTTTTGCAGATTGGTCCCAATATTCTTGTCAACCTTCATATGACTTGCATGCTTACAAAAAAAATACCACTTAGGAGTAAACATCATATCTTTCCTTTCCACCTCACTACAAATCCAACACTTGACATCATGCATGCTACCATGTAACCCTAAATACAATTTTCTCCATGGAAGTTTTTAAACCAAAGAATCTTGAAACTTTTTAGTTGCATTGATCAGAGTTCCTTTTCTTGACTTTTAATTTGGATTGGACAATGGGCATATGTATTTCAAAGGTGGGAGCATCATCATTCACCTAAGATTTGTATGATCTAGATCATTTGAAGGATTAATATTACACGAAAAAAATAAAGGAAGGGAAGATGTAAAAAGGAAGATGATGAAGCTACATTGGAATCAAATATGACAAAAAGCCCACCCATACAAAAGGATTCTTGTTGGAATAAATAATTTGAATTTGTAAGATTGTGGGAGTAGTGGTGGCATTGTGAAAGGATTGGACTAAGGACAATTTGGATTCATTAAAAATAGAACACAAAAATTAAAGCCAAAACTAAAACCTTCAAAGGACCTTCAAAACAATTGAAAAAACACTAAATTTTGTTACAACTTTGCAATGTAACATTGCACAATGCATGTTGCATTTATAGAAAACACTACTAAAATGCACAAATTCAACAAGGAGGGAGGTTTGAGCTTCATAAACCTTAATTGAATCACAACACAACTCAAATGAAAAAAATATGCAAGAATTCAAGAGGGAGGCTTGAGCTTGTTAACCCTTGGTAGAATTGGATTAGACCTAAAATGGAGAAAATAAACTTCAATTTGTTATGGTTGAATTGTATAAAATCACATTGAAGCCATTTTTGGGATGGCACATACTTCCCCTATAGCTTGCATTCAATTTTGAATATTTACAAATGAAGAAAAAACATGGAGTACAAAGAAAATCAAGGTGCGTTATTCACTTGCCTTGCACAAAATTGAATACCTTAGCAAATTGCACATAATCACACAACTCACCAAATTGTATTTGTTTGATTAGCTCTTAAGTGTTTGACACATTACAAAAAATTCACAAAGTTTAGTGCAAATTTGGAACAATTGAAACCCAACAAGAAAACCTGCACTTTGCTTCCTTCAGCTTATTTGGTGAAAATGGTAAACACGGCAAACTTAAAATCTGTTCCTATGGGTTATTGGTTCAAGTTCGATAGTGAACATACTTGCTTGGTGAAAATGGTAGATACGATAGTCTCAAAATTTGTTCCTATGGGTTATTAGTTCGAATCCGATAACGAATATCCTAATGTCTAAATTGGAAAATAAAAGGGCGATCGTGCACGATAGTCACCTATCACACGGCTCCCTTCTCCTGAAACCTGCCACTTTTAGACAACGTTCAAATCAATATCGGTCATCAATACCTTGCTCGCATATAGTTCGTCACAATGTCAAGCACACAGAGGAATTCGCTTTCCATTGAGTGCCCATTGCACATTATTCACCTTCATCTTGCACATAAGCAAAACCCTAGAACTTACATAGAACACAAGACGTGGAAAAAGCTTGTACATTCTAATTGTGGCAATCATAATTCCACATTCCATTACATTATTCAATGACCAACAACTTCACAAATAATAAATCCTTCATAATATTTCAACAAAATGTTAAAAATCCTAAAAAATTGTTCTCATAACACTTTTGATCAAGACTTTATCTTTTTATTAAAAAATTGTCTCATGCAATGGTGTGTCAATGTTTGTTTTGAAGTTTCATTTTCCCCTCATCATACTTGCCATGGCATGAAGTTTTGATGCACAATGTATCATTGTATTTTGTTGTGCACATTGTGTAATGTGTAGGGGCTTATTATGTGACTCTTGAATCGATTTTGGACACATCACTTACAAATCCTCAAATCCTTGTTCCATTGTGATTGTTGCATTCTACATGTTAGTTAACCCAAATAAAAACTTGCTTGGCTTTGAATTTTTTTGGTACACATTATGATTTGTCATGGAGCTTTCTATTCCTAGTGTGTTCATGAAAAGTTCCCCAAGTTTTTGATGTGTTCCCCAAGATGGTCCCAATAACACCACACTTTTATCCCAATGCTTTGTCCAAAATTTCCTCTTTTCACTAATATTAGCAAGCCAAAGGGGGAGATGATAAACAAACCCCTCCCCCCAAATGAGCTTTGTTCAACACCTTTGTTGATCAACAATGTTTAGCCCTACATAAAGTTCCGTGGTTCATCACATGGTTTGATTGTTTGACCTTCCTTTTAGGCTAAATAAAAAATATGATTACTAATATTCGATGCCAAAAACTATGTTGATGGTTGGTATATTCATTTTCTTTTGAGCAAACAAAACCTTATTGAGTATGCTTTTAATTAACCTCTACCAAGGCCCCAAATTCATCTAGTTGGAGACTTTCCCTTCCTTGAACTACGTGTCATTTTGTATTGTGGGGTTTTTCAACTTTCATTTTTTTTTTGAAAGGCGATGGTTTTGAAATTAGTGTGGGAAAACAAAACCATGTAACACAATTCTATGGATAACCACATAAGGTGCAAAAGGTGTAAAAGACAAGGCTAGAAATGGCCCAAACAAATCTTGTTGTTGAGTGTTTAATGTCTCCCATCCAAAAGGTGAAGCATTCTATTGTCAAATAGAAATTTCTATTTTGGGGAGCCTCCAAAGTTTTTCTTTTTTTTTTGTTATGGGCCAATAAAAATGGTTCATTGAAAAAACAAAGTTAAGCTTGGGAGCTCAAGGCACCCGATATAAATAATAGAAAGATGGATAAATACGCCAATCAATATAATTTAACCTATATGGGCCCTTGTTTTTTACCTTGCCCTTTTTATTTACCTAAGGACTACCTAAAGACCACTTAGGGGCCTACTTAGGTTATGAAGTATCTAACATAAAGGCTATCAAAAACTTACATACACAATTACTTAAGGTGCTACATAGGGGTTACTTCCTAAGGACCTATCAAAGTTAGGGGATACCTAAGCACTATTTAAGGGATGGCTTAATGGTCTACATAAGGGCTATGAATCAACTATATATAATCCCCTATGTAGACTCTATGTAAGCCATATGTAATCCCCTTTTACTCTAGATAGCCCTTAAATAACCCTTAGATATCCCCAAATTTAAGAAATCCCTATGTAGCCCCATAAATAGGTTTTATGTAGCCCTTTAAACTTTGTGTAATCATTTGAATCTCCTTTAGGTATCCCATAACATAAACATATCCCTAGGTAGAAACATAGACACAAGCAAAACACAAAAGATAGAAGCAAACTCAAATTATTCCAAGTCCAAGGGGAAATGTGACTTTTTTCATTTGGTATTTTCCTTTGGAGTAATCACATCTTGCATAGTTTTAATGAAACCTAGGATTTTGCTATTGGGTTTTACAATTTGTCATCTTTTCAAATAACTTTAATAGATTAGGTTGTTCAAGTTGTCATCAACATTTTATATATTGATGGGTCCAACCATGAATTTAGGACCCACACATGCCCCCTTAAACCATTGTTTTATTCTTATAATATTTTAAATATGTCTTTTAAAAAAACAATAAAAATCTTTAAACTTTTTTTAATATTATTATGTTAAGGTGTATATTTAAAAAATCCCAAAATATTTCATTAAAAATTATTTTCAAATTGTGCTTTTAATGTCAAAATTGTTTTTATGCAGCTTTTAAATAATGGTTACAAGAGGTTTTTAATCATTATATGTATTTTTCACTCATTAGATTGATTCCAATTTTTTATAGTATCTACATAATTTAATCATAGTAACATTTTTAAAAATTATTATTATTATTATTATTATTATTATTATTCTACAATCCAAAGTTCAAAAAATTAAACAATGGTTACGATTGCTTTTGGTACATGTTAATATGATTGCACCTTGATTAAAACCTAATAATCTATAAGGTTACTTGTTTACTTGATGATGTAATTTATTGGTTTTGCCCAGAGGGAGACAACTTCTCATCAATGAAAGATTTTGGGGTAAGATTTTGATTTGAACCCCAAACAAATGTATGGATGACAAGTGAAGATATAACTTAATTATAAGCTTTAGGTTGTTTTTTAAAAGAATGTCATAAAACATTCATGAAATTTCAAGTGTATTTGGAAGGCTCTTTAAACATCTATGTATCCTTCATGGGAAGGATCTTACACTTATGAAGGGGCAAAAAATCCAATAAAAATGATGGCCAAAACCATCACATAGAAGACAAAATGGAAGGCCAAAAAAGGCCAAAAGATGCACATCCCACATGAACCAAAGAAAGGAGAGAGCTAGTCCTTGTTGTGGTAGGAAACTATTTCACCCATAACCCCTCTAATTTCACTTGCATACAAGTGTGAGATCTAATAGTAATAGGAGGTTTAGAACAATCATCCCTTGCCAACACAATCTTCCTTTCTATAACATAAGTTAAAGTACGTTGAAGAGCAATACTAACACGTCGCCTGAAAAATGGAGTGCAAAAAGACAAGGATAAATGACCCCTTCATTGTCTATTGTGGAAAAGATGAACACACTCCTTGATGAAACAATCCATATCACACCCGATCCAAATCATATCTTACACTTATTAGTATGTGGAGCATGCTAGGGCCCATGACTCAAGCTTGACCCAACACCTGTCGCAACCCCACTTTGGCCAAGTGTGGGGGTGAAGCCCAACACTTGGAAAAGTTGGGGATTTGGAGTTCTCCGGGACTCCCGAATGTTCAGAGCTCGACAGCAGGACCCAAAACACCTCGCATTGGGGTGTTATTGGTGTCATTGGAAAGG
>Ga0209208_10000879_pt1 | contig 40962 bp, 46 predicted proteins | sample S1TSphfallax_3_FD_187694 | JGI IMG/M metagenome (GOLD analysis project Ga0209208, IMG submission 187694) | Host-associated microbial communities from peat moss isolated from Minnesota, USA - S1T2_Fd - Sphagnum fallax MG (SPAdes) (version 2) | ecosystem: Host-associated > Plants > Peat moss >... | reverse complement strand
TTTATATTTTATAATTTATTTAATAAACTTTTATAAATATTTTATATTTTATAATTTATAATTTATATTTTATAAATTATAAAATATTATTAAAATATATAAATTATAAATTATAAAATATAAAATATTATTAAAATATATAAAATATAAATTATAAATTATAAAATATAAAATATTTATAAAAGTTTATTAAATAAATTTAGTTTATTTGTTATGTTATAAACATATTATAACATTTATAATAATGTCTTTTATTAGAAATTCAGGATTTTGGGATGATTTTGGTAAACAAACTTCATTATCTAATCAAAGGGAATCATATTATGTAATAAATCCATACATTGCAGAATTTTGGTGTTGTATATCTAGTATTGGATTTATTTATACCGGAATAAAATATAAAAAGAAAACTGTTTTATTTGCAGGTATATTTTCTATGATTAGTCATGCGATACCATTGTATTGGTTGAATAGAATTGATATTGCGGCATCTATTATTTTAGGTTTTGACTGTGGACTATTCATAATAGATTTTATTATTTTGTTAAGAGACGAAGGATTATTCAAAAGAGGAATACGATTTAGAGATTTACCATATTTTAAACGAGTTATTGGAATTTGTTTTGTAGGTATATTTGATATTTATATAGGATTTTATGGTAAACATTTACCAACATATTTTCGAACTTATTTTCATGTATTTTGGCATTTATATTCATCTTATATTATATATAAACTATGTAAAAATAAAATCATAAGATAAAAATTTAGTATTTTTATAGATTTATATACTTTATCATGGAAAATATTATTGAAAGGTTTGATATATCATCTAGCGAAATTTTGCAAATGGAACTGGAGACTTCTCCATTGACAACTCCTTTGAATTCAATGCCAACTACGTTGGAATCTAATAATAATGTTCAATTAAATTTTATAAACTACAATTGTCTTTTAAAAACCATATATTATCTCTGTATAATTTTTACAATAATTTGTTGTTCTTTGTTAGTCGTTTCAGTAATTTATCAAGAAAATTTGTATACTGCAATACTAGCATTTATAATTGTAACGTGTTGTACTTTAACAAATATTTTACAGAGATACAATATATCAAGAAATGTTACACTTACATTAGTTTAAACTTAAAATTAACTATACTTATCTGAAATTTGATAAGTATTCTTAATTATAAAAATTAATACTTATCTGAAATTTGATAAGTATAAATTTAAATGTTTCCTGAAATTTAAAGTCAGGGTATTTATCTACATATTACAATGTTTTTATTTGAAGATAATTTATATCAAGTAATATATATATGTTTAAAACTATAAAAATAAAAACATATCTGTTATAAGTAAACGTTTAAAAAATATGAACAATATTATGTAAAAAAAAATCACCAATCGTATTTTTTTATACAATGTAAATTACTCCATTTTATATACTCATCACATCCAAATTTCCAATTATCTGGTATTTTTTTAGTTTTATACCAAAAAACACAGTCTTTAATTTCATTTGAAGACGACTTATTTTTTATTATTATACAAGTATAATCTTTTACTACTGTATTCATAACTTTATTAAAAGTTTTACGATCTTTAAATATTCCTCCAAAATGTTTATATAATTTTTCTCTATCTGCATCATTTACATATCTAAAAATTACAACATATGTAACAGCTGATCTTACTGCAGGTGGAAATTCAAGTACATATTGATTTCCAAGTAAAGTAAGTTGATTATAATGTTGAGATCCTTTCTGAAATAAATCGGAAAAAAAGGGATCTGTAAATCCATTTTTTGGAACATCTATATCATCGAGAATGTACATACAATATTTACCAATCTCTGATGCTGAATTTTTCTGTCTTTTTCTTGATAAAGGTTTTTGACGATTTTCAATAAAATGTCTTTCCTGATCTAAATCAAAATGATAAAATGTAAATGCAGGAGGAAATATTTCACAGTAGTCTTTATAAGGACCATCACTTGAACATACTACTCTTGCTACTGGATACTTATGTTTATTAAAGAACGCTATATTTTTCATAAAGGTAGTTTTACCAGATCCAGGAGGTCCAAATATTAACATTGTTGCACTTTGATCTATTTGTTGTATATTCCATTCTGAAATAATAATTGGTTCTTCCATTTTTTATATTAAACATATACAAAACTATAAAGTTTTTTTGTATATGTTTAATATAAAAAGATTAAATAAAATAATTTTGATTATATTAAACATATATAATCAAAATGGCCGTATACGACGCTAATGAGTACAGTCATAAAATTTTATAAAATTAAATCATAAATTTAATGTTGAGTTTCTCAATTTATAATCACATTTTAAATATTTAATTTTAAATTTATATTTTTCTTGTAAATGGTGTAAACCGTTATCATGTAATAAATTAAGAATATATATATTTCCATTATTGAATGCTATTTCATACATTTCTTCTGTTAATTTGTATTTATATAATTTTAATAAAGTTAATTCAAAATGTTTTGATGTTTTTATAAGCTGTAATATGTAATTTTGCATTTGTATATGTTGTTGATCATCAAGTTTTAATAAATTTAACATTGTTACATTTTTATCATTGAATGCTAAATAAAATAATAAATTTGTATTATAATTATAATTTTTATCAATTATAATAGATTCAAGTCTTTGTTTATTTATATGATAAAATCGAGAAATATCTATCTCACATTTTATAGTTTCATGTATATAATCTGATATATGATATAAATCTCTTCGTAAATAGTTATTATTTTCATTTATTATATATCGAATACTTTCATTAAATGTATCATTTGTTAATGGTCTATAAGATTGTACATATTTAAATAAATCGAGATTGTTAAATAACTGATCAGAGTAAACAAATTTAACATTGTTAAATATACAATATTTTATACAATCTGATAAACTTTTTTTATCAATATGACCAGTATTTACATATTCGGGTAATTCATGGAATAATTCATGTAATAAGTTTAAACACTTTATTGCATTAAATTTTATTGCATTATTTACTGCGAGTTCATAATTAGATTTAGATAAAGTGATAAAGTTTAGTTTGATTCTTTTAGGTAATGGAAGATAATATATATTGTTATAAATTTGTAAAATCTTTTTTTTACAAATATTTTCTAATGAATTTTCTGGAATATATGATATTAATATAGTTCTTAAACATATATCATGATCTTCTCTAAATAGGTATTTATAATTTATATATTTCAATTGTTCATTCTTATTTTTTATACAATTACAACAGATACTAAATTTCATACAAAATTTTAAACTCATTTTAAATAATAAGAGTATAAGGTGAATTAATTATAATCATATATTCAGGATATATTCTATCCGCATTGTATATTCTTATAAAATTTCTATCATCTGGAATACAATCAAGAATTCTACAAGATAATATACATAAATTTTCAATTTTATCAAGAAGATTCCACCGTCTAATTGCGTGATTATAAGCATAAGATATATTATACGAAGTCCAAATACATGGTTTATTACGAACAGGATTTGACGCTGACAACTCCGTTGGAACTGTACATTTAGATAAATTAAATCCATATTTACAAATACTAAAAGCATTTTCAACTGTAGTACCATGATACACCCAAGTAAATTGACAAACATATGGAGATTGTAAAACAGATATTTGATTACAAAATCTTTGAAATAATGTTATATTTTGAACATGTTTAACTGTAAATTGTTCTTTTTTGTATGATCTTATTGTATGTAAATGTGAATTATAAAAATTAGTAAGAAAATTTTGGTTTACTTCTTCTATTTTAAAATTAGTAGAGTTACGTAAATTATATATTTTAATATTTCTTAAATCATCAATTGACATTTCAAACAATCTTTTTTCGTAATTCATTATCATTATATTCATAATATCATATAAAATATTTAAATTTTAATAAATTTACATTTTAGATCAAAGATAATTATTAAAAATGTCTGACTATATTAAAGAATCATTTAATTATAAGGGATTTAAAATTACAGTTCAAGGATATTCTGTAGCTGCAAGAAAAACATGTTTTTACATAGAAGATCTAAATATAATGTTAGATGCTGGAGTTACATCTTTTTTTAGACCAAGTCATATTTTTATTACTCATTGTCATCATGATCATTGTTTTAACTTACCATTAACTATACAAGATATTGATCCGAAAATTTATTGTCCAATGAGTATGGTATCATCATTAAAAAACTTTATTATATCAAGTTACGTATTGTCTCAAGTTGAAAAAACTTTTACAATTATTGGAGTTAATAATTGTGATAAATTTAAACTTGTATTAAAAAATAGAAAATTTGAGGTAGAAATATTTCAATGTTTTCATTCTGTTGATAGTATTGGATATGGATTTACTGAAATTGTAGATAAACTAAAACCGGAATATATTGGATTAAAAACTGAAGAATTAGTACAAATAAAAGAAACTGAAAGTATTACAGAAGAACTTTATAAACCTAGATTTTTATATCTAGGAGATACAAATAAAGAAATTCTTAAAAATGAAAATATACTTAAATATCCAATTATTTTTATCGAATGTACTTTTTTAACAAATGAAGATCTTAACAATCATATTAAACGAAATAATAATGAACTAAGACCAGGTACATATGGTCCTATGAAATTGTATGATCCAATGGCTACTCATATGTGTTGGACCGATTTACAACAATTTGGACTTCAACATATAGATAATTTCTTTATACTATTTCATTTTAGTGCACGATACAAAAATGAAGACTTTGAAAAATTAGAAAAGTTATCAAATTTTAAGTTTTGGTATAAAAAATTATAAAAGTAAAAATTTTTATTTTGTTATAATAAATGGGACTCGACTTTGCTATAGAACAGACCGTTATAGATGGTATACCACCTTATATCAAATACTAAAATTATATTATAACTAAACCGGTTTAAATTAAACCGGTTTATTCAATTTAAAATTTATTTTATTTATGAATTTTCAAAATAAAAATGTCGCTTTACAATCATCAAAAAATAGCTGTTGAAAAACTAAAATTGTTAAGTCCATATAAATTTTTAATAATAGGTGATAAAGTAGGTAGTGGTAAAACTGTTATTTTCTTAGCCTATTTACAATATTTAAAAAGCTTAAATGAAGACGTTAGAGCTGTTATACTTGTAAATAAAAATATTCCCCAACAATGGGTAGATGATCTAGAAAAATTTTTTCCTGAAATAACATATACTTTGTATCTAAACAATAAGAAAAAACAAATAAATACACTTGTCAATTTAGTTATTATTTCTTGTTTAACTATACAATCACCTTTGATCGATTATGAGAATATTGATATCTATGGAATTGATGAAATATCATCTTATCATCAACAAACATTTAGAGATAATTGTGAAACTATAGTAAAAAATAGTAAAAAGGGTAAATTGATATTATTGACTGCATATAATGATGATCTTATGATAGAAGTTCATTTTGATTATTTATACACTTTATTTCGTAAGACATATCCTTCAACATTAGAATATAGTCCAGATTTATTTTCTAAAATTCTTGATGATACATCTAAACTATCTGGTATATTAACTTCAAAAGTAAATGGATTTATTATAGATAAGATATATTATAACAACGATTTGATTATAAAATATATTAATACATTTACAAATTTATTAATTGATAAAAATAAAACAAGAATTGAAGATTTATCTACAATAGATTTAACTTCATTGAGATATTTTTATGAAATTAAATTTAATGAAAAAAACGTTGTCAGTTTAAACGAGTGTGTTGAAAATAAATTTTGTATTACTGCAGGAAATAATATACTATCGGTATGTAATTTTTTACATCGTAATAAAGCTGTATCATTATCTAGTAATTTTTACGTAATATTTGTATTTGAATTTATTAAAAATCATTTAATTGATGATGAAGAAGTTTTCAATGAATTTATTAAAAGCATTTTATTATCACAACATCATACATTTATTTTTAAATTATTTCAACATCAAATTGTTGTTAAAAACGAAGATGAAGATATTAATATTAAATTAGATAAATCATTAATCGAATATAAATTGCATAAGTGTGTATTAACAAAAGTTTTACAAGTTGCCTCCTTATATACTTCAGGAAGTATACAAGATATGATTAGATCTTATGATATTTCTGGAGCTATAAACAAGATAAAAATTCAATTGAAAACAACTTATGATTATGATACAACTCATATTCTAGAAGGTTCAAAAGAATCTAATATAGTTTCTTTAATTAAATTGGTTAAAAGATTAGAAATAAAAACATTAGAATCCAAATTGGCAATAAACCATACTAATAAATTAGCACAAGAAATAACAGATAAAAAACAAAATCTATTAGATCTTGATAATAAATACAAAGAAATTTTATCAAGCGAATGTGATATTTGCACATTGCAAATTGAAAAACCTATGATGTGTATGTGTTGTCAATTTTTACTTTGTTCAAATTGTAATATTAATTGGTTTAAGAAGAGTAATACTTGTCCACATTGTAGATTTTTAAAACCAATAGTATTACCAATAGATGAAAAATCTATAAATTCTAAAAATATAGGTATAAAACAGAAACATGAAATTCTAGAAGAAATTTTATCCGATAAAACTAAATCTATTATAGTTTTCAGTAAATTTAAAACTACATTAGCACAAATGTTTTCAAGTGATGATAAGTCCGTAACTAAACTATACGGAAGTACATATGATCGCGCAAGAATTATTGAAGCTTATAAAACTAATAAAATTCAAACATTATTTTTGAATTCATCTGGTGATAGTGCTGGAATTCGTTTAGAAAATACAACCGATATTATCTTTATTGATGAATTTACAAAATATGATGAATATCAAATAATAGGTAGAGCATTTAGATTGGGTCGTAAACCTGATAAAAAATTATATATTCATAAGTTTGATCATATTGTTGAAAAAAATTAAAAATTCATTCAACGATTTGAATATTGGTGCTGGGATTACATATCATTATTAGTCTTTCAGTACTTACTTGACTTACTTGTATATTTTAACAGGTAGGTCATAGTAGTACAATGCATTTTGTTGCCAAAAATAGGGGAATAATCCTTGAGGTAACACTACAAAAAAGTTTAAACCATAGAGACTATTTCTATGGATAAAATTTACGTAGTTGCACGTAGATTATAAAAATTTAAGAATTTCTATATTATAAATTATTTTATGGTGCTAACTGAATTCAGATGGTGTAAAATCGTTTTTTGTTGTTCTTATATTAGTTTTCCATCAAAAATAGGGGAATAATCCTTGAGATGGGTTAAAAACAATCAAAAACATAAAAAAATTTACATAGTTGTACGTAGATTAATTATTTTACTATTAAATTTAATAGTAACATTTAAACTGAGATATCCAATGAACAAACTTTTAAATTTGAATCATAAAATATATAATTTAGATTCAATTCTTCAAAATCATGACCCCATACTTAGTGAAACAACTTTTTTCTTTGAATCGTAATTTATTCTTTCTACTACTAAATCTGATATAACATGTCCATAAATACCAAATTTACCATCAGTTTGATTTCGATTTAGTAAATTACTTTTTTTACCCATAAGTTTAGCTTCTTGTGCCATAGTCATAGCTTTTTTCTTTGAAGTACGATCTTCTTCTTTGTATATATATTGATAAGTTTTACCAATAAGATCATATAATTTACGTCTTGTAAATCCATTTTTCGATTTATATTCATAATACCATACTCCATCTAAAGGATAAACTATATTCGATAAGTATCTTTTTATCAGTGATTAATAATTCGTTTGGATCCAACGAAGTTGTCGACAGCGAAGCCGGATCCAACGAAGTTGTCATCAGCGAAGCTGGTTCCAACGAAGTTGTCGACAGCAAAGCTGGATCCAACGAAGTTGTCAACTGCAAAGCAGGATCTAAAATAAATAAATGTATATTCTATTTATAAATTAAATAATTTTATTAAATTAAAATAATTTTACTTAATAAAATGGCAAAAGTACAGAAACGTAAGTTTATTTCTCTTGAAAAATTACATGAAAGGCGTAAGAAAAATCTTGGTAACTCTTCAGTTTTTTCTTTAAAGTTTAGATCAGATAAACCTTCTACAATTCAAGAAAAAGATTTAAGAAAATCTTGGCCTGCTATCTATGATCAGGGTCAAATTGGATCATGTACTGCTAATGCTTTTTGTGCTGTTTTTAATTTTTTAAATAAACATAAACCATTTGAACCATCTAGAATGTATGTATATTACAAGGAACGTTGGATTGAAAGTCAAGGAGGAGTTGTATCAGATAGTGGAGCATTTGTTGAAGACGGTTGTCAATGGGTTTCTAGTCATGGAGTTTGCTCTGAATCACAATGGCCTTATGATATAAACAATGTTAATGTAGCTCCCCCAAGTCAATGTGATCAAGAAGCAGAAAAACATAAAATTGGTAAATATTTTCGATTAACTATGGATGCAAATCTAAAATCTTCAATAAAACAATGTATTTTAAATGGTTATCCTGTGCTTATGGCTTTTGGAGTTTATAATAGCTTTTTCTCTACTGGATCTGATGGATTATGTCCAATGCCAAATCCAGAACATTATGAAGATTATGATGATCCAGTTGATCCATTAGAAGGAGGTCATGAAGTTGCAATATTAGGATTTGATGATAGTAAAAAATTATTCATGGTGGCAAATAGTTGGGGTACAAGTTGGGGTGATCAAGGATTCTTTTATATACCTTATGCATACGTTGATAATAGCTATCTAGTTTATGATTTTGCAGCAATTTTACCTTTTACAAGCTAAATTGTATACATTTAAAATTTAGTTATTCATAATATATATATTATGAATATAAAAGTTTATAATGATATCTCAATCGAAGTGTATTGATTCTATTTTTGTAATTTTAAAATGTAATAAAGATTTTTGTCAATGTTATACATTGTAAAAATTGTATATTTAGAAGTCTTTCTACATAAGTTTCAATTGTGAAAATACAATCTGCTATTCAATTTATAATAAATGTAGATATTGCAAAAGAAGATTATGTAATAAATGTAGTATTATTTGTAATCGATATTTGTAAAGAACGTGTAAATGTGTGAGATTAAATGTAAAAATAGTGAATGTTTTTGTAAATTATATTGCTTATATGAAAAAAAATAACAATTTATTGATTTAAACTTTGTTATAATTTAAAATATACCCTTCAAGATTAATATCATTGATAAACTGAGCATTACTTATCATTTTATTTAAAATCTTTTGAACATATTTTGATTTATATTTTAAGTGTTATCTTTTGTTGAAATTGTTTAGTATAATTCAAAAAATCATCATTTGAAATGTTTATTATATTATTTTTTATATTCATTAAGAATATCCATTAAATCATTTTTTTGTTAAACACCCTAGTTAAAATTTTAAGTTCATCTTCTACTAAAAATAATTTATCATTATCTTGATAAATTAATAACATTGAAATAGATTCATTTGAGTTCATTATAAGTTAATTTACTTTTTAGGTTAAATATATAAATTTTAACATAAAGATATCTAAAATTTAATTTTTATTTGTTTAAAGATTATCATAAAATGTCTAAACAACTTAAATCAAGTGAATTGTATATGTGTAAAAAATGTGACAGTATAATTAGTGAATCTATAAAATGTAAATCTTGTAAATTTATTTTTTGTTGTGATTGTAATAAACAACAATGTTCAAATTGTATATTAACAAGTTTTTATGAATCTGAATTTTATTGTAAAAATTGTCAAATAAAATGTAGAAATTGTGAGAATTATATATGTGATACTATGTTAAATGAATGTACAAGTTGCAAATCAAAAATTTGCAATAAATGTTATAATGCATGTAGTAATTTTCTAATATATACCACTTGTAATATGATTATGTGTCAAGATTGTACAATAAATTGTAATAATTGTAACTCACAAAATTGTAATAATTGTACAATTAAATGTGAATTATGTAAAATAATTTATTGTAAAAAATGTCTATTAAGATGTAAAGCATGTTACGTTATAAGTTGTTTAAAATGTTTTGAATATTCTACATGTAAATTATTTTGTTAGAAAATTTTATAATTATAATTTACTATATACATAATATAGTAATTTTTACATACATACTTTACAATAATATCGTTTACAAGTAGGACATTGATTTAGACAATCATTACATATAGTAGTATCTGAATGATCGATAGATTTTCCATTACTATGCAAATTATAATCCATTTGTCTATGATTACATTCAGTGAGTCTACTATATGTTCCACATGATGAACAATCCATACTGCAATTATCACATAACTCCTTAGTACATTTTATGCATTGTTTAAAACATGAATACTTATTACATACAAAATCTCCACATTTTTCACATTTTATCATACAATTATTACACGTTAAATGTGAATTTGATGTTTCTATATATGGAAAAGCCGAATATGTATTTGATTTGTTTACACCACAAATTATTTTACAATTATCGCAATATAAATTATCACAAATTGAACATTTATACATATCTACTGATGAACATGATTTACAATAAATTAATTTACATATTGAACATTTAAATCTAATAGATGAACAGATTAAACAGTTAGATTCGTTATCCATTTGTAAAACTAAAATAAAGAAAATTTTATAAATTTTAATGTCTATAAACATTACATTATTTCTGAATATTTTATTCAGAAATATTTTGATATTTTATAATATTTTATTTAGAAATATTATAAAATATCAAAATATTTATTTAGAAATAATATTCAGAAATATTTCTGAATATTTTATAATATTTTATTTAGAAATATTTTAAAAATATAATTTACAAATTTACGATGATAACATATTATGTTTTTTAAGTTGATGTGCGATGAGATTCTTTTTTTCTCCATAAGTTTTTGAGCATTTATCACATTTAATTCTGGTTTCATTATTTGGATGTTGAGTTTGTTTATGATATAGTAGATTATATTCATGTACAAATAATCTATCACATAAATTACATTTAAATCTAAAATTATTTTGTAATTTATGTTTTTTAAGTTGATGTGCGATGAGATTCTTTTTTTCTGTATAAGTTTTTGAGCATTTATCACATTTAATTCTGGTTTCATTATTTGGATGTTGAGTTTGTTTATGATATAGTAGATTATATTCACGTACAAATAATCTATCACATAAATTACATTTAAATCTAAAATTATTTTGTAATTTATGTAAAATTGAACCATTATCTTCAATATTACTGTGTTCAAATTTAATATGTAATTGTAATTCAAGATTACTACTAAATAATTTTTCACAAAAATTACAAAAGAAATTCTTATCATATCTAAATTTATCATGTATCTTTACATTATGATCCGGCTCTGCCGTTAACAACTTCTTTGGATCCAGCTTTGCTGTCGACAACTTCTTTGGATCCTTCTCTGCTGTTGACAACTTCGTTGGATCCAACGAAGTTGTCAGTGACAGAGAAGGATCCAACGAAGTTGTCGACAGCAAAGCTGGATCCAACGAAGTTGTCGACAGCAAAGCTGGATCCAACGAAGTTGTTAACGGAAGATCTTGTAATTCTTTTAAACGAAGTTTACATTTCCATTTTTTAACATGATTTTTTATTTTATGAGCTTTTAAAGTAGAGGGATGTCCAAATTGTTTATCACATATTACACATTTAAATTGATTATTAAGATGAATTGTTTTTATATGAATACTATATCCATCACGACTTTTATAACCTCTATTACAAATAGTACATGAATATTTGTAATTTGTCTGTATAAATTTTCTTTGACATCTTCGATATCCAGATAAAGTAACGGGTAATGGTTCTATCTGAGTTGTTAATGATACTCCTAGCTGCTTAGACGGTACTCCTAGCGTCGTAGATGGTACAGATTCTAACTCATTTATCAATGGTACATCAATGGTCTTAGATATTTCTGGTATACAATCTACTGAATTTAATTCACATATAATTTTATGATAGTCATGTACTTGTTCGCAAAAGAACTCACGTTTACATACATTACAAGTAAACATTTTGATTAGAATATCTAGTTAAAATATATAAATTTATTTAATATTTGTAATTTTTATCCCATAGATTTTATATTTTTTCATTTGTAGATTATACCATCTACGGTACAAAAAGATTTCAAACTATCATATTAAATGTACCGTCTACGACGCTAGGAGTACTAAATTTATATTCATTACAATGTTGACATTTAATACGATAGTTTATACATAATTATAAATTATGTAACTATTTTTGAAATAATAAAATATCAGAAAAATATAAATCTTACAAACAAGTAGATAACGATTAATATTAGTAAATATACATGGTTGTATTCATTAGATATAATAATCGTATTATTTATCAATAATAGAAAGTCAAATGTATTTAGAAAAATTGGCGAGAGATTTACAAATACAACATCCCAGATAAGTTAAATTGTAGATTTATCAAATATTAATTTAAAAATTACATTCTAAAATGTAATTTAATTATAAATTATGGTTCCAAAATTTATTCATAATACAAAATGTGATTGTGATAGGTTTATATATGTTAACAACCATTTAAAATGTCATTTTTGTGAACAATCACTAGGTTACTGTTACTGTCTTATAAAATGTTGTATATATAATGTATGTCCAAATTGTAAATTAAATTGCAATAAATGTGATGTTAAAATATGTGAAAACTGTTCATTTGAATGTGATATATGTGATAAACTAAGATGTTACGATTGTATTCGTTTTTGTGAAACATGTTATAAGTCTTATTGTGAAGAATGTATTTGTGTTTGTGAAAATTGTAAAGGATTTACATGTACCGCCTACGACGCTAGGAGTACAAATTGTATACAAAAATGTATTGATTGTAAGAAAAAATTTTGTCATTATTGTTCAACGTGTAATATATGTAAAAAATGTGGAATAATTAGAAAAGCATACAATGAAACAAATACTATAATGAAGTTAGAAAATTTATGCTGTACTATAATTAGAAAATATGATATTGACAAATTATCTCTTCCAAATTATTTAAAGAGTAAACTTAAAAATCAAAATATATTTATATATGAATGGACACAATTTGAATATAAAAATAAAAAAATCATGTATATGGACTAATTTATAAATATTATATTTTTAATAAATGTATGATAGATATATAATTTATAGATTTAATTGTGATTCATTTATATGTAATAAATGTAGTTTTAATGTGTCAAATCTGTAGAAATTGTAAAGAGAAATGTTATAAATTTAACGCAATTATTACATGTTCACATATAAAAATAATATGTAAGAAATGTAATATTAATGATAAGCAAATTCATGCATATTAGTACACGTAATTCCTTTATAAACACCTGTACCATTATATTCCGGACTTAATTTAATATAATCATTTGTTATATTATATGCTTCATTTGGAGGTACTCGTGGCAAAGTATTAAACAAAGTTATTGGATAATTACTAGGTTCATATAATTGTCTAGAATATCTGGACAATTGATAAAGTCCAGGATGTACTATGGGTTTATCATTATCATATACAATTTGTTTAGGAGTACAAATTTTAACTCCTCTAGGATCACTACCTACAAGTGTCGTATCGTAATTTGGATGACATTTACCCCATGGTTTTATATAATGATCAAAGATGCTATTAAATTTGGTATGTTCATTAGGTTTATAATTTCTTAGACGTTCTTGAATTTTAAAGCTTGATGTCATTTTAAGTTTATAAAAAAACTAATGAAGTGTATAAAATTAAAAAATTAACAAAGATATATTTAAATTATAAGAAAACTTCCAGTTAAAAAAAAATGTTATCATTAGTTGTATTAATTTGTGTTTTAAGTATTATTTTTGTATACTTATTTTATGAACATATGAAAGACTCTACTTTTCAAAATAAAGTCGAAACGTTTATGTCAAAACAAAATAAATGTTCAGATAATACTCATTGGGATAATAAGAAAAATAAAATGTATAATAATTGTTATTCATATGCATTTAAAGATATAGCGTCAAATGCAAAAGTTAAACCTCAACCTGGATTTAAAAATAAATATGAACCTTTAACGAAAGATCAATATACATGTTCAAATTTTATTGAAAGAATATTACAAGATTATCCCAATTCTCAATTTTTAGGAAATGATCCAGATATAGTCAATCAGAATCTATGTCAGTGTGGTGATATAAATCAACATTTAGTTTTTCTAGCATTAGATCTTGAAGATGAAGATCGTGATTATCATTTTTATAGACAAGATGAAAATGGTTTATGGACTCATAAACCAGGACCGATGGAAATACATTATACCGATGCAAAAAATAATTTTATAAATAATCCTTATTATGCAGATAGAAAATATTCAAATTATAATTATAGTACATCTTGTGGATTTTTCTGTGTGAAACTATAAGGATTCTTGAAAATTATAATTTCATGTATCATCTTAAAGAATTGAAATAATTTGTTAATGCTTGTATAGACATAGATTCTGTTATAACTTTTAATTCAGTCTCATAATTATCGCATATATGTTTTCCTAATATATATAACTGTTTTTCTTTTCCTAACATTTTATACATGTACCACAACGATTTAAAACTTTTATATTTAATTAAATCTAATAATAATTGATAATAATCTTTTGTTATATATGAATAAATATTTAATTTATCGGTATCTAATGATATACAAATTAAATTTGGATCATTCAAACATAGTTTATTAAATGAATCGTCAATAAATATTTTATTTTCTGAAATTGTAAAAATATAATAAAGTTTTGGATATATACCCAACATTTTAAAATTTAATATTGTTAATAAATCGAATAAAAATAAATAATTCATATTTTCTATCAATGTATAATTTGTAAGAATCTGTTTAATTAAATGTTTAAATTTATATCCAAGAATATATAAATTATTTATGTTTGTATTATTAAATGTTATAAATAATTTCGAATTATTAATCATAATTGATATTAAGATTAAAAAATTATTATCTACTAAATCGTTATCTTGTGAACACAATGTGTTAATAGAAATTTCTAAGTTTTCCATTTTAGTGATAATATTCATTAAAAATAAATAAAATTTATAATAAAATTAATAATGTGAACTAAAATGTTTTAAATAAACTCCAAAATATGAAAAAGCTTTATTACATTTAGGACATTTAAATTTTTTAAATAAGCTATAAGATTTACAATTTACTTTATGTGTTATAAACGAACTATTATTATTATATGTTCTACCACATTTACATTTAAAATTATCATTAGTATGTTTCGATAAATGGTTTAATATTTTATGCTTGTGTTTAGATATTTTTGGACAAACTGAACATTTATAAGTTAATTTATAACTTATATATAACTTATCATTGTTGTTAATTTTAGAAAATTTATATTTATCCAAATGAACATGACAGTGAAATTTTAATGTTTTTAACGTTTTACAAACTGTACTACAAAGTTTACATTTGTATAAGTAATTCATTATGAACTCATAATGAATAGACTTAAAATTAATAAATTTTTATGATATTGAAATTATATGATTTTTATCATGATTTGAAATTTCTGATAAGCTATCAAATGTTGTATCACAATCGAAACATTTTATTTCTGGTTTTCCATGTTTACATAGATGTTCATTAAATTTATCTTTATCAAATTCCAAGTAACAAATATAACACATTTGTTTATTTGAATGTGATATTTTCATATGTAAATTAAGCTGAGTTATATATATAAAACTATTATTACATTGTTTACATTTATATTTTTTATGTCCATCATGAATTTTAAGATGTCTTGTAAGATATCTTTTTTGTGTAAATATTTTAACACAAATTTCACAAACATATTTTTTGTGTATATTTAAAAAATGTTCTTTATATGAACATATACTTGAAAATCGTGTTTTACAATTATCACATTTATATTTTTTATAATTAACACTATTTTTATGAGACATTAAAGAAAATTTATATATAAATGTTTTATTACAAATTTTATCAGACTTATGTTTATAATCACAAATAAACGTTTTAATAATATGTGTTTTTAAATGAGATTTAATTGAATCATGATGAAAAAACTTTTTACAAACTATACATTCAATTTTTTGATTTACATGAGCATCCATATGATTTTTTAAATTTTTCCCATATACAAATTTTTGATCACAAATTATACATGTAAATACAGGATGTTTTAGTTCATATATCCGTATAGTATCTACTGATTTTTTAACTTCAGATTTGTCAAAAGAATCATCATTTGTTGTCATTTTTTTAATTATTTTTACTATAAATTAATAAATTTTAGTTTGCATTGTATTTGAAAATAAATTATAAATTCATAAGATTAATAATTAAATTTTGTAAATTGTATAAATTTTTACAGATTTTTAATTTACCTTCTTTATTTTTATCTTTTGTAACAACTTTAATTAAATCTGTTTCAAGTTCACTATAGATAATATTTGTACTATATTTTTCAGATTCCAATCCAAATGATTTTATAATTTCTGTAAATTCAGGCATTGGAACCAATATATTTTTAACTATTAAAGTTGCTAATTTTGAAAGATATTCTCCAAGTAATTGTTTTCTTTGATCTTTAGACATAGATTGACAATTGAGACCTTTTTTATTCTTTTCACCATCAATAAACTTTATTATATCTTTATCTACTTTAAGCCAGTAAGTAAAAGACTCAGGTGCTGTAGTAACCATTTTCTTCTGCATTTCAAGAACTGCAAGTTCTGATAAAATACCTGTACAATCTACCCATTTACCCTTTTTAAAACATCTTAGTCCTTCAATAGGAATAGATCTTTTTTTAGATGTATTTTTTTCAGTATGAAAATCGGATTTTATTTTATGAAACATAATAATTTCAGATATATTAAGTAAATCTTTATGTTCTTTATCTAAGTTTTTCATTTCAGATACTAGTAGAATATTATCTGATTCTGCTTCTTCAACTAAGAACTTTGTTAATTCATTAGATTCAGTAGTATATTTTTCAAATATAAAAAGTCTTGTAAATATTGATAACTTTTTATATGCTTCAACATTATGATTCATACTAAAGTTTTTAATGTTATATTCTAAGTCATTTTTCATCATATATGCTTCGTATACAGATTCTTTTGATACTTTTCCACTGAGAGTATTAAGTTCATAAGGTTTCAATTCACTAAGTTTACATCCATCAGTTTTTATATGAATATCTTTTGACAATATTATTGCATCATTTAATTCAATAATATAACACTGTATTCCATAACGATCTAAAAATTTAGTTTGATTTTGTATTAACTCATATATTAAATATAAAACTATAAGTAAAGGTTGTTTAAATAAATCGACTATTGTATAAACGTTTAGACACACAACACCTTGTTGAAAATAACATTGTAAGAAATTGAAAAAATCTGTTTTAAGATAATCTTCTATATAGAAATTAAATTGATTATTACTTTTTATTTGGTTAGGTTTTAATAATGGTGGACTTGGAAAATTATCTTCCGATCTTTGAAAATTACAAACTTTTGTATAATTTTCTTTAAAAAATTCTTTATGTTTATTCGAATGTATTAAGCTATCTAAAGACACCTGTGATACAATTGACAAAATTTGAGCATTTTTATTATCTTTAATCATTACATATCTAATACGTTTTTCAAAATATGGTTCGATTACCTTTTGGACTTGAACAGTAGTAGGTTGTAAAGTTTGTATTTGATCATTTGTTTCTTCATCTTCTTCTATATCTTCTTCGAGTTCTGTAATATCTTCATTACTTGAAAATGGAATTGAAATAAAATGTCTATATATTTTAACATAACTATCTTTTGGATCTTCAAAATTAGTTTTTCCTCTCATAATTCTATATTCAGCTTGTTCCATTATTGATGAATTCCATTGAAGTACACTATGTATTTGTCTACCATTAATAAGATTATATCCATAAGCCATCTTTTCAGATCCAAGTATTAAACGAAGATATTCACCATATCTATTTCTTGGATCCGAAAAAATTTTAACAATTTTATCTATATCATTAGAAGTTGTAGATCCAAAATTTGTTGATATAATTGCAAATCTTAATTCCTTTTTTTTAAAGTAAGACTCTTCATCACCAATATTTATAATTTGTTTAAAACCATATAATTTTAAAATAGCAGTAAATAATTTATTACCAATATGTTGAACTTTATCATTGAAGAAAAATACAGCTTCATTATGTACATTACAATCAATTTCAGATAGTTGATTATTTACATTAATACCAAAAATACCCATTTCATTAAGAATTGACCAATACAATATAGAATGTTCTGATAAAAATTCAGGATTACTAAAAAATTTTATCAATTTATCTTTTTTATTTTTATAAGTTATTTCGATATTTTCATTAAATGAAGTTGTAGAAGTACCAACAGTAACTAACATTTGATCTACACTAGTCAATGATTCTGGTAATACACACCAATAAAAGTTAGCTATTTTTTTTATTTGAAATTTATTATAAGATTCAATTATTTTAGTCAATTGATATTCTTTTGGACTATCTACAAATACTTTGAATGGACTTTTAGTACCATCTTTAAATATCCATTCTTCACCTTTATAAATTCTAACAAATTCTATTTTATTTCCGGATAAAGTAGTTACATAAATACTTGGCATATGAAATGTTGAAATATATCGCTCAAATCTTTTTTTTATTTCATCGTACATATTATAATTGTTATTAAGTATAAATTCTTTAGAAAGTTTTAACTTTTGAAGAGTAGTTAAAGATTCAATATTATCAGGAATAATATACTGATTAAATCTTCTTCCAGGTATTTGAAGAATTTCATCTGGTGTTAATTTATCCATAGAAATAACATTTTCAGTTTTAAAACATAATGGATCTAATTTATTACTTAATTCTGTTATTTTAGGATCTAATTTATTAAAAAATCCTTTAAATGTAAAATCATCGTTTGAATCTCCAAGATCTGCATAAATTAATAAATCGATAAGTTGAAATAATTTTGAATAATGATTTGTAATAGGAGTACCTGTTAATAAAACGACTTTAATGTTTGGATGTTTATGTAATTCTTTCATATATATACACATACTTTTATACAATAAGGGTTTAGATTGTTCATCTTTAGAATCTATTAATTTATCGAGATATATCATATGAGCTTCATCAATGAAAACCACTTTGACGTGTGTAAGACTTTTACTTTTAGCTTCATTGAATCTAGAATGTGTAGTATAAGTAACTTTATTTTTTAAATAATCAGATATTTTTATTTTTTCTATCTCTTCACATTTTAAATAATTTATACATTTTGCAATTTCATTTTTAAAATTTGATTTTTGAGATTCACTTGGTGTAAGTACAATAAATCTAGACATAGGATCATATTTCCAAAACTCATACATTGTTAAAAATACTGAACAAGTTTTACCACTACCCATAGTATGATTTACAAGTAAAGCTTTATAAGGTGTAACAGGAGATAAAAATCTAGCTACGAATAACTGATGGGGTTTAAAATTATCCTTTGTAGAATATATCGAATTAAATTCACCAAGTTTATATAATTCTTCACAATTGGGTATTTTTGGATAATTTGGAATCATATCTCCAAAAAAATCATACCAGTTGTTATACATTTCTATTTTAAAAAATGAATTTTAAAACCGATGAAAAGTTTATGAAATTAATTTTAAAAAAGTTTAAAATAAATATCTCCAATAAAATCAGTTTTCAAGATTTTAAAAATTTATATAATCGAGAACTCGATTATATTTTAGAAAAATTTTATTGTAATATACCTGTAATTTACAGGAAATATATTTTAATTGACAAAGACTCAATTACTAAATTTATTTATGATTTGTTATAAGCTTTTAAAATTAAAAACTTAAAATTTATAATATTTACATGTTTTGAAATTTATAATTACACATTTGTATAATATCTGTTTTTAAAGATACAGGTAACGGTAATTCTTCTACATATTTTCTCTCAACATGTCTGGATATTATATTTTTGCATAGATTAGATAATGAAGAAAAAAAAAATATATCAATGCGATAATTTATAATAAAATTACTAAAAAAAATATAAGAAAAAGTAAGTGAAATCTTTGACGAATCGATAATAACTGGACACTCTTTTTTTCTACATCGAAGAGATAACATTTCACATTTTAAAGAATAAGAAGTGTAAAACTTTGTTTTTCTAGTAAACCAATCTATAACTCCATTTTTATCAAATCGAATGGTATAATCTATTCTTGACATTTGATCTGGATTCAACATTGGCATAAATTCTTCATCATGATTCCAAAAAGTTTCTGTGATTTTAACTGTTATAAAATCTTTTCCTTCTCTATATGAAAAGTTTTTCGATTTGATTTTCAAAACTCTTTTTACATAGTCAAACTGACATTCAAGAATTTTATCGTTTAGTTTTACACAAGAAATGTTTTCAAATTGAACTGAATTCATTTTGTAAATATAATCGCAGATTAATATAATCGCAGATTAATATAATCTCAGATCACATGTAATCACAGATTAATAATTAATTGAACTAAAATAAATAAATTTTACTAAACTTTTTAAGTTATAAAAAGTTTTTAACAATCTAGAAAATTTGCAGCCATAAGTAATTCAAGTGCTATTTCAGGTTCAATTGTAAACTCTGGTATATCATTTGAACTATTGGTATACTTTGATTTATATGTAAAATACAAACATAACTTATCAAGTACATGACTTGGAATTTCTCTAAAATGTATAATATTAGTTTCATTATCATCACACATACCAGGACCACTTAACATAGCCTCTATTGTTTTGGATAAAAGTGCATATTCTCGTTTAATTATATATTCATGATCATCACTAGTTATAATTTTTATGTACATCGATTCAGATCCTTCACATGTTCCAACGAAGTTGTCATCAGCGAAGCTGGTTCCAACGAAGTTGTCATCAGCGAAGCTGGTTCCAACTAGTCTGTTGTCAAAGCCGGTTTCATATGTTTGATTGGAAGATATGTTTTTATCTACAATACCTTCATCAATAGGATTATCTATTTTATTACTAGATATACACTGTTGACTAGATTCACTCATTGTAAATATTTATAAAATTTACAATTAAATTCTTAAATTTTACTATTCTAAAAACTTTTTTGGAACTGGTAATTTCGAACGATCTTCTTCTTTAACAATTGAATAAATAACTCTTTTACACAGATTAAAGAGACTATATATTCCAAAAATTTCTATTATTAAACATTTAGAATATAATACATTTTTATAAAATATACTATAAGGATTTGTTACATTGCGTGATATACATATTTTAATTGATCTTGTTGTTTTTATTATTTGTAGGTTATAATCTCGACTCCATAAAGATTTTTGATGAGGAATTATAAAATTATTATATCCATTATTAAATTTTATATTTTTATTATAAGTACTGTTATATAATTTAATATATTTAATATTTAATATAAAATTACAATTATTTACAAAATTTATAAATATATTATTCTTTGTTTCATAATAATAGAAATTATTTGCGTTTATTCTTATAAAATTTTGACTTATTTCAAATTTAATTGAATCGATAGAATATGATGAGCAATGTTCAGTTATTCGAATATCTGTAATTTGATCAAAGAACATTTTATAAATAAGAAACTATGTTTTTTATTTACGAAGTGAATAAATCGAAGATTTTTTCTAGTCATAATATTAAATTTTAACAAAATTAAGTTCAAGATTAAAATTAAGTGTAAAGTCTTGACAAACATGTTCAATTTTAATTATTATACTATTTTGATCTTCTTTTAGTTTGGTAATTTTACTTGTTAAACCCATATAATAATGAGAACATGGTTCAGACCATGTATCAATTTCAGGACCACATTCACATGAAGAAATTCCAAAATATGTAGATTTTATAGCTCTATTATACATGAAATTATATTTTACATTAGGTAGATTTTCTCTAGGATATTCGTAGTTTATAAAAATACTATATTCATCGTCAACATATGAAAATGTTCCTATTTCAATATTATTTTTATCTTGTTGATTTGTAAACTTTAAATTTATAGTTTTTTCGAAATTGACTTGAGACATTATTATGAATATCTCTTTTAAATTATTTAAATTTTATCAATACATGTTTTGGTAGAGGTAATTTGTTTATGTTTTGTGTAGTATTCATTATAACTTGTTTGCATAAATCAAATAAAGTTGTTTTATATAAAAATATTATTTTAATTTTCTTAAATTTTAACGTTAAATATGAGATATTCTTTGTCATTTTAAAATTCATTGTTTCACAGCTAAAATCGAAAGCTATACATATATATTTATCTAATGAAAATATGTTTGTTTGATAATAACATTTATTTTTATGTTTTTTATATATTGTAAAAATATATTGATGTTCGTCTGTTGTTATTTTTATTTTAATATAATTACTATCTTCAGATAATATAAGTGCTGGTACTCCTAGCTTCGTAGACGGTACATCCGATATTATTATATATTTGTTATAATAGTTCAAATAATCTATACTATAGTTAATATTTTGTTCATTTACTGAAATAGCTGCTATTTTATCATAATTAATAAACATAGAGTTACAATATTTTATATTCAAAATTAAATTTTAATCGATTTTCTAAGTTTTTTTAGGTAGAGGTAATTTATCTATATCTTCCCTTTTAATATTATTTTTATAATTATTGTACATAAATTATATAGTGATTCCATATAATACAATTCAATTTTGAAGTTAAATTTATAGTTTGGAGATTGATCTGATAAAATGTTTGAAGATCTTCACTTGAAATATAATATTTCATCCATTATAACAATATTAAAAGTATTAAATTTTTAATAAACACTTTAAATATTTTGCTGGATAAATGGCTGATGTTATAACTGTTCCACTTAGAGCTTTTGAACAACCTGAATCTATAAATAAACAATTCCCATCTTTTAAAAATGATCACCTATTACTAGAACAAATGGATAATAAACTAAAAACTGGGACTGATGTTGTAATCAATAATGAACATGTTCCAGGAATAACACTAGATGATCTACGTGATAAAATAAGAACTATAGATAGACCTGAAAGTCGAAAAAGTTCAGAACATAGTTCAAGAAATCACAGTCAAAAAAACTCAGAACATGGTTCAAGAACATCATTACATGAGGATCAACAAAGTATTCAAGATATAGAAACTAGAAGTAAAGCTGAAAGTATAGGGTCAAATATTTTTACAGTTGACAAACCTGGATCCAGCTTTGCTGTCGACAACTTCGTTGGATCCAGCTTTGCTGTCAACGGCAGAGCCGGATCCAACGAAGTTGTCAACGGCAGAGCCGGATCCGAAAGAATGACGACTCTACGAGACGGATCCAGCTTTGCTGTCGACAGATCTGAAGGAATTCTAAGAGGATTCAATAGATCTAGTACTTCTGGATCTGGAATTCCTCAAGGATCCGAAAGAATGACGACTCTACGAGACGGATCCAGCTTTGCTGTCGACAACTTCGTTGGATCCAAAGAAGTTGTCAGTGGCAGAGCTGGATCCAACGAAGTTGTCAACGGCAGAGCCGGATCCGAAGGAATGACGCCTCTACGAGGAGGATCAAATTTACCGGGATTATCTAAAGCTGATTCAATAACTAACATGAGTATGATATCAGAACCAAAACCTATATTACGAAGAAGTTCTACTTTAGAAAATTTATCAGATTTACCTAAATCTATGTTACCAGATAATTTAAAACATGTAATTGATGATAAATCCCCAGAACCAGTTAGACATTTATCTGTCGGTTCAGATAAATCAGTAAGTGTAAAGGATTCATATAATTATTTTCCAGGAACTAGTAAATCATTGGAAAATGATAGAGAAGAAATTATGTGGAATTTACAACTTTTAAGAAAGTATAGTAATACCGATTTACAAATTCCAGATAGAATCGATTTAGAATTAAAATCGGTAAATGAATTAAAAAATATTCTTAAAAAAGTTAAACGTGAAGTTATACTTGAAAAAAATGTATCTTTTATGAATCATTTTTTAATTAATGCTCTTCGTATGATTGAGTTAGGAGGTACTCAGTTTTTATCTTTAAATTTATCAGGATTTGCAGATCATGAACGTACAACTCAAATGGATCAATATAGATCTGAACTTATAGAATTAAGTCAAAAAAGTTATGTTAATTGGGGAGAGAGTACACCTGTAGAACTTAGAATACTATTAATAATAGCGTCTCAAGTTGCAGCATATCTTCATTCTAATAATACAAAAGAAGATTTACATCCAACCAGTGGAGGAACTATGAGAGGTCCAGGTACAAGAAAACTTTAAGTTTCATAACCGTTAAGTATAAATATTAAAAAAAATTTATGGAAGATACTAAATTAATATTTAGATATATTAGAAAAAATAATTTAAAAAAAGTAAAACAATTGATTGAAAATGGATATCCAATAAATACTTGTGATTATTTTGGTGATACGGCTTTACATGTTGCTGCAGATGGTCATTTAGAAATTTGTGAATATTTAATAAATAAAAATGCAAAAGTTAATTTTCAAAATAAATATGGAAATACTCCATTACATGTTGCTGTAGAAGGTAACTATTATGATGTTTGTGAACTATTATTAAAAAATAATGCAAACATTGATTTAAAAAACTATCGTTGGGATAAAACTATGGAACTTACTAGAAATGTTGAAATTAGAAAATTGTTATCATTTTATGATAAAAATTCACCATATTTAAAAACAATCCGTATTAATAAAAAATTATAACATTTAAATTAGTGTTAATATATTTTAAACATTAAAATGGTAGATTAGAAATTTGTTATCTTAGAGAATCAATATAGAATTAAGTCAAAAAAGTTATGTTAATTGGGGAGAGAGTACACCTGTAGAACTTAGAATACTATTAATAATAGTGTCTCAAGTTGCAGCATATCTTCATTCTAATAATACAAAAGAAGATTTACATCCAACCAGTGGAGGAACTATGAGAGGTCCAGGTATCGTCTACAACGCTAAGGAGTACCGTCTACGACGCTAAGGAGTACAAGAAAATTTAAAAAGTTTATTAATAAAGAATACTAAATGGATTCAAATAATTTGTCAACATCACATATAGATCAAGAATTAGATATTATAATCGAATATGTTTCTTTTGGTCCAAATATTACAATACTTGATATCAAAGATAGTAAAATAATAAATAAAATTTTAAATGTTCATAATTTAACAGAATATTATGATTCTTATGATTTTCATTGTTATAATGACAGAGATACAGGTTACAAATTATCAGAAAAAGAAAAACAATTATTAAATGAAATAACTACTTCACGTATATTAACAGGTACTAAATTTAAATACTATGATGATTTTGATTCATTATTTAAAACATTTAGTAAATATTTTAAGCATCCATATTTTTACAGTCCGGGATATTTTGTTAGACTTAGTAGTAATTCTGCAAAACATGATTTTGAATTGTATCCTTTGTATAATCCAATACAAGTTCTAGATTATTTAACTAAAAGTAAGACTTTTTTAGACCAGGAATATACTAGAATTAAAGATACATATGTATTCTTTATTCCTTGGAATCCTAATATAACTAAACGTTCCGAATTTAGAATTTTTTATTATAATAAATTAACTGCAATTAGTCAACAGTATCATTATTTAGAATTTAATTATAATGATTCAGAGATAAAAATAATTGTAGAATCTATAAAAATATTGGTATTAAATACACAATTTCCATACAATATATTTGTAGCCGATATATGGATTGATTTTAATAATAAAATAGCTAATATTATTGAATATAATCCATGGGGATGTTCAGGATCTGCGTTATTTCATTATGTAGATGATTATGATTTACTTCATGGAATACCAAATGTAACTTCATTAAAATCTAAACCTATTCTACTAAGATTATTAAGAAAATAAATATTATAAATGGAACAACTTAAAGAACAACTTACTACATTGTTCTTTAAATTAAATCATAAAGGATATACTTCTGTTGTAATTGTTACTCTTGTTAAATTTCTAGAAGATTTAAAAAGTTCTGGAAATATTAAAAAAAGTTTAGAATATATCTTAGATAAATTAAGAAAAAATTTTCCTTCTGAAGAATTAAAACTTTCATTAAATAATACTATAGAATTTTTTGAAAAATGTATAGAAATATGTCAACAAATAGATTTTCAAGATTTCTTTAAAAATTTAGTAGATTCATTGGAAGAACTAACAGATACTATTACTTTTAATGAAAGCAATGATGTTAAAGATAATTTAATTTCAAATCATATTTTATTAATCTCTAAAAATTTTAGATAAAATACATACTGATTGACTAAATATAATGTTAAATCATAAAAATTAAATATTATGTCATATATTTAAATATATATGACGGTTTATTATTTCAAAATGTACAAGCTGATAGTTTTAATAATTTGTATTTATAGTTGTAATTCTTTAGATTGTTATGAAGACTCATTAGATGGTATTGAAATAATTATTTCAAATTGTACATTATGTATGACTACTTTTCCAGTTATAGATTTTAACAATGATGGTGTAGTAAACAATAGATTAACTATAGGATATAGAAATGGATTAAAATCAACGACTTTACTATATCAATGGGTTACTCCATTTATTAAAAATATACTTGATGGATTTCAAGGTCAATATAGTGAATTTGGAAGATTTTATACAAGACCATTTTTATGTGTTATGAATATAGCTAATCCTGAAATTGATGTACAAAATTCAATTAAATATAGATGTTTTTGTAAAACTAATCTATGTAATAAAGTTAAAAAATTTTTTAAATGGATAGAATTAACAAATGAAATGTAATAACAAAAAAATTTAGATTTTATATATAATCTGAATATTATTAATTATTAAGTATGGTACTTGTATTATTCTTTTGAAATTGCAACAGCTTTATACTGTTACAATGATCATAATAAGATTATTGAAGTAAAAAATCATACTACATAATACAAATTATAAAGATAATAAACCAATAATAGTTAAGTCAGAATTTAAACTTTGTTTCGTAAATCTTAAAATTCAAAGAACAGAAGAATTTCAAAATTTTTTAACTGTAGGTAAAAGAACTTGAATCGGCTTTGCCGCTGACAACTTCGTTGGAACCAGCAAAGCTGATGACAACTTCGTTGGAACTACTCAAAAGATAATATTAATATAGAAGATATTATCAAAATACTTGCATATAAAGATCAAAATGTACATACAATTTTTTTCTTCTTGATGCATATAATTTTAAACACTAATAGTGAATTTGTATTTTCTTGTTATTGTGATACAAACTATTGTAATATGTGAGATAATTTCAATGATTTTATTAAACATTTTGAATTTATGAGTAAAAAAAATAAAATATTTACGATTAAAAATTAATTAATCGTAAACAAAAACAAAAAAAATTTAATAAATACGTCAATTAAAAACAGTATTAACAATGAAATTTGAAATAGTTTTTATCCTCAATTGTATAAATTTAATTTATACTTTGAACTGTGTACAAGATGAATATAATGAAGCAACAAAAAAACTTACAACTATTATTACAAATACAAGTCTTGGTATTGTAGATAAAGAAGACGGAATTTCCTTAGTAAGTCAAGCTGTCAAACTATGTGCAAATTCATATGTTATTAAACGAGCTTCATATAGCGATGATAATTATTACATATTATCACCTGGAAATAGATATGGAATTACTGAAAGTGTACTAGATTATGATCAAATTAATGATATTTTAAAATTATTAACTAAACATGATTTTCATTTTAATGAACATAATAGTGATTCTATTACAAATAATGTATATGATATAAAAGTAATTTGTTTGATAGATAAATATCATATAAACAATCATAATAAAGAATATGTTTTTATTTGTTATTGTAATAAAGATATATGTAACAAACATAAAAAATTTAAAGATATAATCAAGTATATTGAATACTTGTAAAAAAATTAAAGATATACTTGATTATATAATCAAGTATATTGAATACTTGTAAAAAAATTAAAGATATACTTGATTATATAATCAAGTATATTGAATACTTTGTAAAAAAATTAAAATATTCTATTAAAAAATGTATCTTATATTACACATTAGGAATAGATTAAATCTGTAAACTTAGGTATGAATTTTCAAAATTATATGTGTTTAATTTTATTTTCACTTATTAATGTTATATTGTCTTTATATTGTTACAATGATGAATATAATAAAAATACTGGTAAATATGATACGACAGTAACAAATTCTACTAGACATCTTAGTATTACTTCAATTGGACGTGAGTATATAAATATATATAATAAATTGTGTAGTACTTCATTTAAAATTAGGAAAGATGGATTAACATATGAAGATCTATCTTATAAATTACAACGCGGTGTTCGTTTTGGAATTAATGAAGAAATACTTACTATAGAACACGTTACCAATATTGTCTCTATATTACGTGATCATGATAATCTCGGAGGGTCAGGTATTTATGATATAAATAGTATTTGTTTGTTAGATAAATATCATTTTATACATATGAGTTTAGATTTTTATTTTGTATGTTATTGTGATAAAGATTATTGTAATAGGTATATAAATTTCACTGATATCATTAAATATGTTGAACATTTAAGCGTTTAAACTTAACAAATAAATTTACGATTATAATATAATCGTAAAAAATTTAAGTAATGAATATATAATGTTACTGTACTCCTTAGCTTCGTAGACGATACTTAAACAGTTTAAAAAATCTCAAAATGTATAATCTTATAATTGTGTTCTTACTCTCAATAAATATTGTTAATTCATTAGATTGTATACATGATGAATATGATCATATCCAAAAAACTAAACGTACATATGTAGCAAGTTTTATAACATATAAAGTAAATACTGAACCACTTGGAGTACATAAATGGAAAACTAAACCTAATATGTTATGTTCAACTTCTTTTAATCTTAATTCTAATAATGAAAGTATATTTACTTTATCTCCAGGTTTTAGATCTGGAGTTAATGATCAAAATATTGATGAATGGACATTAGATGAACTTATGGGTTTACTTCAAAATCATGATTATATTGGAGTAGAGGATCCTAAGATGTCTTATGCACCAGGTTATGATGGGTTATATGATATTAAAATTGTTTGTAAATTTGAACATTTAAGATTTGATTCAGATTTTTATAATTTTATGTGTTATTGTGATACAAATTATTGTAATAAGTTTATAAATTTTAATGATATAATTAAACATATTTCAAAAATCAAGTAATCTTTTCTATATAATTTAACTATATAGAAATATTTTAATAATATAATTTAACTATATAGAAATATTTTAATAATATAATTTAACTATATAGAAATATTTTAATAATATAATTTAACTATATAGAAATATTTTAATAATATAATTTAACTATATAGAAATATTTTAATAATATAATTTAACTATATAGAAATATTTTAATAATATAATTTAACTATATAGAAATATTTTAATAATATAATTTAACTATATAGAAATATTTTAATAATATAATTTAACTATATAGAAATATTTCAAAAATCAAATAATCTTTTTCTATATAATTAACTATATAGAAATATTTTAAAAAAATATGTTTATTTTTTACATTTACTATTTCTTTTTTGTGTACGCATCAGACTTTTTTCATATTCGGCTTGTCTTTCAAGATCTTGAACTTGTTTTTTAAATCGATCAAGTTCTCTCTTTTCATTGCGAACTTTGAATGCATTTGCATTAGGATAAGTTTCACATCCGTAACTACAGATACATAGAATACAAGTGCTTTCACCTGGTTTACATCTACATGTAAAATCACATGTTATACATCTACAACATACAAAATTGTGCTCGTAACATTGAATTAGTTCACAATAATCTTTTGAACATCCACATAGTGGACATCTAAAAAATGATGAGCAGTATGGTTTATATTCATTATCTTCGTTTACATTTTTTGAAACGATTAGTTTTTTATTGGTCATTGTAAATTATCAATATCAATTTTATCAGGAAAATCTAAATTTTTAAAGAATAATTTAAATATAATCTTATACTTTTTAATTTTATGAAATAATGGCTATGTCAGCCGATGAAGAAATGAAAATTCTTGATTCTGTATTTGCTAAACCAAAAAAAATAGAATGTCCTGAAACATATTTTGTATTTAAGATCGATGAAAATCAACAAGAATATATTCAACATTTTGAATTTATACCTAATTTATATAATAAACTTTTCAGTAAAAATCTTGTAAAATATCATATTTGTTATATTCATGATGTAGATAATTTTTTAAATTTATATACAAGTCAAGATATAAAAATATATATTCAAGGAAAAACAATTGCACCATTATACAAAAATATTTACGCATATACCATGTTTAATATTCCTATCGATTGGTCATCTTTTTTTATATTAACAAGTGGATTTTTACAAATCATAGGAAAATATCTAGAACAAACTGATAAAATTGTACCAAGTTTTACCGATGTATTTAGAATTTTTCATTTAATAAAACCAGAAGAAATTAAAGTTGTAATACTTGGTCAAGATCCTTACCCGAATAAAAATGCTGATGGTATTGCTTTTTCAAGTAGAACAGAAATTCAACCATCTTTGAAGAATATATTTATAGAATTGGAAAATGAAGGTTTTAATGTAGAGAAAAATTCCGATTTAACCAGATGGGTTAAAAGAGGTATTTTTCTAGTTAATACAGCTTTTACAACAGAAGAACAAAGTAAAGTTGATTATCCTCATGCTAAAATATGGGCAAGTTTTACAGAATGTCTTTTACAATATATAAATCATACAAGTCATCCTCATGTTATTTTATTTGGACTTAAAGCAAAAAAATATAAGAAATATTTTGATAGTGATAAAGTTCATATTCATGTTCATCCATCACCTTTATCCGCTCATACAGGATTTTTTGGATGTAATGTTTTTAAAAATATAAATGAAAAAATTGATATTAATTGGTATTAATATTTTTTCTTATTATTAAACTTAATAAGAAATAAAAAGTTAGATGAATTTATTAAATATTGTTCTTAGAAATTAAAAAATTTAACCGAAGTTAGCTTGAATCTTGTTCATCTTCTAAAAATGGTAAAGTTTCGTTTGAATCATTTTTATCATTCATTATACAACCATGATTAATACAATATTCATGATCTAATGTTTCAGAATAATTTTTCAACCAATCTGATGTAAGTTTTATAAATTTAAAAATACAATCGTCACATAGATTAAATGATTGTGGAATAATAAATTCACCTGAAGAAAATATAGAACATCTTCTTAGATAAATAGGATTTTGACATTTAATACAATTTTCATTATTTATGGATTCTGAAATAAATTCTTTAAAATATTGTATCCATGTAATTCTACAAGATTTACATATTGGACCTATTTCACTTGTTTTAGGTTCAACCACATTACCACCATAAATATTTTTATAAATTATACTACAGGTATCTTCACATTCATGTAAACATCTAAAACAAATATTATATTTAATTTTAGAAGTTTCATGTTTAGGAATATCAGAAACTTCGATTGAATTTGTCATTATTAAAAACCTATAATATTTATTATCAAAATACAAAAATATAAATTTTAGTAAAGTCAAAAATTTTTAAAAGTTAAATTTATCAATTATTTATATAATATTAATTGATAAATTGAACTTTTACTTAATATTATTGAAATTTATTTACAAGTACATTTAGAAAACTTACTACATTTGGTACAATAATGATTTATTCTGTGATTGTATTGTTTATTTATATCATCATTTACACATTTACATTCATTTTGACCATTACACCAAGGATGAAAATGTTTACATAATATTGCTTTCTTTTTGCAGGTTATAAAATTAACGCATTTATTTTCTGGATGATAATCTTTACACAAATTACCAAGAGGACATTCATTATATCCATTATATTTAAAAAAACATTGTTTTAAGATATCATTATCAACAATTTTTGGGTTTTGTACCCATCGATTATCATAATCGCTACAATTATGAATAATCTTTTTATCATTTCTTTCAATTTCTTCAGATTCTTGATATTCATTTCTTAATTTATTAACATTAGGATTTATTGATATTTTTAATTGAGAATTTTCAAATTCATAAGATTCTAATAAACTTTCATAAGAAGTTATTTTTTGTTGTAAAACTAGATTTGTATTTATATATGAAGCAAGTTGTACTTCACGTTCTAATGCTTGTTTTTTAAGTAAATCGAGCTGGTCTTGATATTCATTTCTTAATTTATCAATTTGTTTATTATATTGATCTTTCATATAAGTACACAATGTATCAAACATAGGTAAAAGTTCTGCTTCTTCCGATTTAAAATGTTTTGATAATCTACGTCTTCTATTTCTAATTGATGTTTTAAAACTTTCACTAATATTGTGTATTTTTAATAGATCATCTACATCTATTTTAATTGAAGTAGGTTGTGTTTGTTGTATCTCATTTTTAAATACTTCAGACATTATCAATGAAATATACTTTAAATTCAGCATAAATAAAATAAAATTTCCTATATTTATAACTATAGGAAAGTGATTAAAAAGTTACTCATGAAGTTATGTTTTGTTGATCTATAAAATTCAAAAATGATATTTCTGCTATGCTGTTTATATATAAATGAATAAATATATCAATGTTATGATTACTTATAAGCACTATTTCATCAAGTTGTTTCTGTATTTCTTGTAGAAGTTCATTTACTTGATTATAATTTTCGTTTATAATTTTATACACTGGATCTTCTTCTAACAAAATATAATTTTGATGATGTAAATTTTCAAATATTTGTATTTGTTGTTTAGTTTTAGACAATAATAAATTTATTTGTTCATTATTATCATTTAAACTTTTAAAATCACTATTTAATTTATCATGTTCTAATCGTAATTTATTTAATATATTTACTGGATAATATAATTGTTTTTCAAGTGATTTAAAGTCTTCATTTAATATTTTATTTTGTTCTTCTAAAGATTTCATCTTATTTTCCAATTTTATATATTTGTTATTTAGTGCAATCTTATCTTGTCTAAAATTTTCATTTTCTTTGATGACAACTAAATAGTTTTTTAGTTCTTGATCACGAGTTAATAGTAAATTATTATATTGTATTTGTAATTCATTATTTTGAATAGTTAATTCATTACTATAATTTCTAAGAGATGTAGTGGATTTTTCAACTTCTCGAGAAACATTGGCCAATTGATCTACAATACTTTTATTTATTTTTTTAAGTCTAATAATTTCATCTTCAGATGTTTTAACTTGTTTTTTAAGTTCGTCAATAGTTTCAGTAAGTAGGTTCTTAGTTTCCAATAGAGAATCATCGACTAATTTTTCATGTCTAAGAGTTTCATTCTCTTTATATAACTTATTAGTAGTAGATTCAACTGTTTCTAATTCCGATTGTAATGTATCAAGTTCTGTAAGATAATATTTAATTACTTCCTGTATAAATTCGTTAAATCTATTTTCAAGACATTTATTTCGTAATTGAATGTTAGTTGAATTAGATAAATTTCGTATAATGTTTAAAAAACTTGATACTTTTTCATCTATAAACGGTTCTAACACAACTGTTATAGGAGATGATATAGCTTTTGAATCCATAACAATAAGAGTTATGGATTGAAAAATATAATTAAATTTTTTGTACTCCTTAGCGTCGTAGGCGGTACTCCTAGCGTCGTAGGCGGTACTCCTAGCGTCGTAGACGGTAACAATATTAAATTTGTTGATGTTTAAGTATTTTTTTTGAATAGATTTTTATATCTTCTCCAATACAAATCATATTATCTGGTACTTTTTTATCTTCACATATAGTTTTCATTGAATTCTGCAATTTCATATCAATACCATAATGTGTAGAATATTCTACAACTAAAATCTTATACAAAGTCTTCAAATAAATATTCTGTATTATTTACATTTTGTATTTTTCTCTAAAAAAATAAAATATCAATAAAAATGTCTATTACTTTATAATTTCAATTAACATAAAAATATATATAAACTTTCTATACAATAATAACCCATTAAAATATAAAATAAATTTAAAATTATAAACGATCTTGAGGTTCAACATATTTCATTTTAATATTTTTAAATATGTCTTGTTCACTATTTGCTTTAAATATTTTATTTTTATATTTAAGTTCATATTCATTCAATTTGTATCCTTTAGATTTTAATTTACTTCGTATATTTTTATTAAATTCTTTTGAACCAGTTAAATAAAAAACAGTATACCAATAATTTATATAATTTACGACTCTTATATCTATTCTTCTATATATAACTTTAATTTTAATTAATCCCATAAGTTTAGTTTTACCATGAGATAATATGATTAATTCATATTGTTTTAAAATGAATATTACTATATTCATTAGTTCTATTAAATTGATATCATGTTTATATGATATAACAACATCTATATCATTTGAATAGTCTAATTTACGTCTATAACTTCCACATATTTTAAAAATAATACCTGTATTTTTCAATATATTTTTAAGATCATTATTAAATATATCAATTTCACTTCTAGGTATTTTTTGTTTAATATCATTATAATATTTTATTCCAAGTTGTTGCTGTTTAGTCAATTTTAATTTCCCTTCAAGTAACTTTTTTGCATTTTTTTTCCCCATAGAAAATATTTTTACTATATTTAATATATCTGTCAAATTTTTATCTTTACGATATTCTTCTAATATTGATATTTTACCTGTTTTTAAAAATTCATCAATTTTCATTATAGTTTTCTTACCAATACCTGGTAAATTTTTTATTTGATCTGTATTTGTTATTACTTTTGGATAATATTTCAATACATTTATTATTTTTTGATAAGCAGAATATTTATATTCATTATTAAAATATTCATAATCTTTTAAATCTATCAATTCATCAAGTAATTCTTTATTTAACATTTTATATTGTTTTAAAAATCTTTGATTTTTAAATTGATAATACTTTTTTTAAAGTTTTTGTAAATTTATTACTTAAAAAAGAATAATTGACGAAAATATTAAGACTATTATGGATAATATTAATTTACTATTATACAGAATAAACTAATGATAGAACACATAATATTAATTTACTATTATACAGAATAAACCAGATGAACGGTTTAATGATTCTCAAATTTAAAAGTTGTACTCCTAGCGTCGTAGACGGTACTCCTAGCGTCGTAGACGGTACAAAACTATTAGTTGATCAATTTATAAAAATAACTGAATATTTTTATCTAATATCTCTTGTAAAGTTGAAGGATCTTGTGATTGTAAAGCTGATAAAAGTTTTAATTTATTATTAAAGTATTTTCCATACCAAATACTTGCTAAATGTCTTGAATTTTTAATATCAGTATGTACTTTCAAAAATTTTCTGTTATTATCCATAAATTCTAATTTATTACATTTTTTAAATGTTTCATTTGCTTTATTTACATAAAGATCTTTGTTTTCTTTCACAAATTTTTTAAGTTTAGACTCATGTTCGGATATAGGTAATTTCATAATTTTCGTATATGGATCTATTAATTCTTTAAAAAAGTATCTTATTTTTCTGAGACTTATATTTGAAAATAGTGTATATTTAATTATTTTTTTAAAATAATCTGGGTTTCCCTGAATAAATTGAAAATAATGAATATTATTTGTAAAATCTTCAAATCTTTCATTATATAAAAATACAGTAAATGGTCTATTTAATATATCATCAAAAAAGTTAACTGCCTCACTTTCATATATATTTTGAAATACACTAAATATATGATTAATACCATTACTAGATTTTTGTCCAAGTATTAAAGGAGCACCATATAAAATATAATTATCAGTTCTACCAAGTAAAAATCTTAAAAATCTTAATCGTCTACTAGCAAGATATATAAAATCGTCACAAAAGTCATATAGCTGTTGAGTATATTCTGTAATAAAAATATTTTTAGGAAGTATTATATGACTTTCATCATCTACACTATTATCATGAGTAAAATCTGAAACATACATTATTCTTGCTGTATACTTTACTTTTTTTTCAATTTCAACTAGTTCGTCTACAACTCTAATATTATTAATTTTTAATCTATGAAAATTTAGTTTTGTTTTATCTTGAGGTATTTTGTTATAATCAAATAAAGGAAAAATAATATGAAAACCTTTATAACAATACTTCAATAAACGTCTTTCATAATTTACTGGATTTTTACAATTATCAACTATATTATAGCCCGTTTCCAAGGAAAATTTTCCTAAATTTGTAACGTATACATCAACTCCATCAAATCCTACAGAACATGAACCATGATCAAACGAATATAAAATTTCTGATTTTGTATTATATAATCTTAAAATTATTTGGAATTTATCTACACTTATAGAATATCTTCCTCTTTGAAGGTTTGGTCGTTTAGGTCGATTACGATAAGCTTGATATTGTTCACTACGTGTTTGAACAATTTGTTGTTGAGCTTGAGTTACAGCAAGTTGTAAAGCTGGAATAGCTTGCATTTGACCATTTTGAACAGCTGCATTTAAATTATTTTGAGCTTCTGTAAATCGATTAGTATCATCAATATGTCTTTGATTAAGTGCAATCATTTGATTTGTCCAATCCTCAAATACGGTATTATAATTAGTTAGTACAAAATTAAATATATCAAGTAAAACTAGTTTTATTTTTTCAGTCGCTTCTTCTTTATTTAATCCATATACGAATATATCAATATCTTTTATATTATCTTCGTCACCAATAATAATATCTGTTAAACAACCTCCAGCAATAAAAAGATTATTATAATTTAGATTTTGTAAAACTGGATACCTTTGAAATAGTACATTTCTAATGTCAGATGATGTATTTCGTTTAATATATGCAGATTTATTTCTATTTTTTAATTGTACTACATTTCTTAATTCTATAGGTTTTTTTGTACAACCATCAAATTTCATTATGAAATCACTATCTCTAAGAATATGTACATTATCTTCTTTATGATTTATAAATCTTCTATCTATAACCATTGTTAAAATAATATCATTTGCAACATATATTTTTCTATTTAAAAACTTGATTTTATCTGCTATATCAAATTTTGGACTATATTGTAGTTTTTTCTCAGCTTCTTTTATACGCATAAGTTCTAAATTTTTACGTTCTTGAGTCAATGCAGCTAATTTAGGTCGTGGATTTCTAATATTCATTTTTATTATAAAAAATATTTAATTTATAAAATGAATTTAGTTAGTGGATATCTAATATTCATTTTTATTATAAAAAATATTTAATTTATCACTTTTAAACATATCTTTGCCAATTGATCAGCTTTTTCATTACCATAAATTTTTGAATGTCCCTTTACATGTTTAAGTTGTATATTAAATCCTGTTGATAATAATTCTTTGTACAATTTATCAACTTCTAAAATTAAATGTATATTTGGTCTAGAACAATTATCTTTCCATTTTTGTAACCATTTAGTTATAGTCATATGAACATATCTACTATCTGTATAAATTGTAGCATTTTTAATGTTATTATCCTTACATAATTTTAATGCGTATAATACTGCATTTAATTCAGCTATATTATTTGTTAAATTTGTACCATCTAATTCTTTACTCAAGTTTAATGGATGATTATCACCAAAAAATATACCAATACCTGCTTTTGATTTTGTTGTACCGTTACCTGTACATGCTCCATCTACGTATATATCCATTTAAGGTTAAAAAATAAACACTTAAAATAATTTTTTAAGTGTATTTATCATAAAATTTAAAATAGATAATAAATATTCACATTTTATATTACGTTATGGCAGATAAAACTACAAATGGTGAAGTTAATATTGTTTGGCATGGACGTTTTGGACCTACTTTATCTAAACATGGTCATCGTATTGATGAACTAATTAGTGGTCTACAAAAATATATTAGAAGAAATAATCCTAAAGCTATATTTTGTCTTAATGAATTACTTGAAATAGCTACTGTTTGTAAACAACCAAGATTAATAACAAATGTAAAAAATCGTTTAAGAATAATCGGATGTGAAGATATGTCATTTACTGAAGCAGGTGTAAGGCTTGAATTAGAAAACTTAATAAACGATGATAAACTCGAAGATGCAGTATATCTACTAATGGAAAGTAAAAAATTACGATTTCCGAGTGATATAAAAGCATATTGGTACGATCATAATTATTGTGGCATGATAACAGATGAAATGTATAAACAATATCTAGATAGATTTAAATATCTATTCAATAGAAAGGATGAAGAATGTTTTGGATTTGTATTAACAATTATTTTTAGTAATTTAAAATTGGATGATTTATATAAGTTTTTACATGAATGTTCTAATAATGATCTTCTCGATAAAGAATTAGATCTTTTATCAACTTATGCTAAAACTAAACGAAAAGAACAATGGGTATTTACAATAGTAGCAGTTTTAATTGTTTTTCATAAACACAGATTAAATTGGTATGTTCCAACGAAGTTGTCATCAGCGAAGCTGGTTCCAACAGAGTTGTCAGAGGCAAAGCCGGTTCCAACGAAGTTGTCATCAGCGAAGCTGGTTCCAGTAATAACCATTAAAAATATAACAAATGATTATACATTAGACGATTTTGTTAAAGACAAACATACTTTTACTGGAAATCAAAGTACTCAATATTTTGCAGAGCAAGGAGCATTTGTTGAAAACGAAGATATAGATTTCAAAAATAATATGTACAGAGAAATGTATTTATTTATGAGAAGCGATAAACAGAAAGAATCTGAAATATTTGATTTTATTGTAAGAGCACAATTGGTTACCGCACAATATAAAACGGATACATATTTTGCAAAACTTAAATGTGATATTGGTGATTATAAACAAGGACAATTGGTATTTGTTAAAGGACCCTTTTTCAGATTCGATGATGAATTTTTTAAAATACAAACTATAAAAAAAAAATCTGGATTAAATGTTCTAAATTATAAAAAAATTATATGTATACCCGATCTTCTCACATCACCAATGGGTTTAAGAAATAATTATAATGTATTAGTTTCAGCTTCACCAGCTTCGCTGTCGACAACTTCGTTGGGTCCAAGAAAAGCTTGTTATTTTATATTTTGTGAGAGTTTATATAGTGACATACCAACAAAAATGAAAAAATCTACAAAATGGCCTGAAACATCTATAGCAAAATTACCAGAATTTAGTCTTTCAAGTAAAAAAACAGCAGGATTACAACAAATTAATGAATATGTAAATCAAATCGAAATTGAATATGCAAATCAAATCGAAATTGAATATGCTAAAAATGTTGCATTTAGATACATTTTTGGAATGAATGATTTAACAAAAAGAAACTTTATACTTGTTAAAAATAAAATATATTCAGTCGATGAAGACGTATTATATAGAGACTTTGATCTTATTGGTTCTTTACGTTCTTTGAATTTTTTAAACATTGTTGAAAAACATAAATTCATTTTATACGATTTCATTAAAAATATAAATTATTCGAGTCTAAATGAAGAACATTCAAAATTTGTTTCTGAAAGAATTACAAAATTTCCAACTTATTTTGAACCTGTTACTGTTTAAGATTACAAATTATTATGAAATTTTTCATTATAGTATAATTTAAGAACTTTTATTTTATAGTTCAGTATAACTTTAAAAATCAAAAAAAATTCTTTTAATAGTTAAAAGAAAATATCAATAATATTAATACACTGTTACAATTTAGTAACTTAAAAATCAAATATTTTTTTTAAAAATATATTTATGCCCAATAAAGAGTTCCAGATCCATTAGTATGTAACGTTTGACCGGCTGTTCCCGTACTTGTTGGAAAAGTCATTCCGTTTATACTAAGTCCATTTGTAATAGTAGCACTTACAGATACATTAAATATACCTCCGGTAAAAGTTGCTCCGTTTGTAAATGTTGCTAATCCTCCATGACTTGTTGTATTACTAAAAATAAATGGAGCCTCAGATACAATATTTGGAGAAAAAAATGCAAGTTGACTATCTGTTATTTGATAAGGAGCTGTAGAATTATTAAATAATGGGAAAACACTTGAAAAAATAGTTCCAGTTGCAACTACATTTCCTACAGTATTTAAAGAAAGATTTCCAGATCCATCTGTAGTAATGGCTTGACCTGCTGTACCATCAACATTTGGATATGTCAGTGCACCAGTTTTAATTGTACCTGCCGTAGTGATATTACCCGAACTTATTGATACGGAGGATGGAACTAAAGCTGTAGTACTTGTATTATTTATAACAGGTATTTCATTAACTACTGATGTACCAGAACCAGTAACATTACCACCTCCGGTGACTGTTTGAAAAGATGTTACTCCTGAACCATTTGTAGTCAAAACTTGACCAGATGTACCATCGGTAGAAGTGTACGTTACTGCTCCTGCTTTAACTGTTCCAGGTGCTACTAAATT
>Ga0209208_10000878_pt1 | contig 40971 bp, 34 predicted proteins | sample S1TSphfallax_3_FD_187694 | JGI IMG/M metagenome (GOLD analysis project Ga0209208, IMG submission 187694) | Host-associated microbial communities from peat moss isolated from Minnesota, USA - S1T2_Fd - Sphagnum fallax MG (SPAdes) (version 2) | ecosystem: Host-associated > Plants > Peat moss >... | reverse complement strand
GTCCCGATGGCCGTCCACGTCAGAAATCTGCTTGCGATAAATTTCTCACCCGGTTGCCCCGAGCCGCATGCTAACACCCCGCTTCGGCCCGAATCGGGCCTGGCGCACAGAGCTAGGCGGCGAACTGCAGCTCGTAGAGCTTCTGATAGATGCCGCCGCGTCGGATGAGTTCTTCGTGCCGGCCGGTTTCCACGATGGACCCATGGTCCATCACCACAATCACATCGGCATGCAGAATTGTCGATAATCGATGCGCGATGCAGATGGTGGTGCGTCCAATCATGAGTTCATCCAGCGCGGCCTGAACAGCACGCTCCGATTCCGTGTCGAGCGCGCTGGTGGCTTCGTCCAAGATCAGGATGGGCGCCCCCCTCAACACTGCGCGCGCTATGGCAATCCGCTGCCGCTGCCCGCCCGACAGGGACACGCCTTTCTCCCCGATCACGGTCGCGAAGCCTGCGGGTTTCTGCATGATGAAGTCGTAGGCATGTGCATGTTTGGCGGCGGCGACGATCGCCTCCTCAGTCGCTCCCAGCTTGCCCAGTTCGATGTTGCGCATGATGCTGTCGTTGAACAGGATATTTTCCTGCGCCACCACGGCGATCTGCTCGCGCAAATGGCGCGTCGACACCTCGCGGACGTCCACGCCGCCGATTTTTACCGACCCTTCGACGGGGTCGTAAAAGCGCAGCAACAGGTTGGCGAGAGTGGTCTTTCCAGAACCGCTCGAACCCACCAATGCCACCAGCTGGCCCGCCTTGACGGTGAGGTTGATGTTCTTGAGCACCGCCTTGTCGCCGTAGTTGAAGTTCACATTCTCGACCACGATATCGGCCTTATCGGCATGCAGGGGGCGGGGCGCAGCCGGCTCCGGTACCGAATTCACCGTCGCCAGGAGTTCGAACACCCGCTCGCTCGCGGCGCGCGCCTGATGCACCTGGCTGTGCTGCCGGGTGAGCGATTTGACCGGCGGATAGATCATCACGACGGTCAGGATGAATGTCAGAAAGTCGGACGACTTGGGCTGCTGATCCTTGGGCAGGATGATCACGTACAAGAACACCAGGGCAATGCCGATGCCACCGAACACTTCCATGAGCTGGCTCGGTATTTCGCTGGCACGCACGACCTTCATCATCTGCGACACGTATCTCTTGGTGATCTCCCGGAATTCCCCAACCACCGTACTTTCCAGATTGTAGGCCTTGATGACCCGATTGCCGGTGAAGGACTCGTGCATCAGATTCGTGAGTTCGGCATTGTATTGCTGCACGGCGCGCGACGAGCGCCGCACCTTGCGTCCGAAGATGGTGACCGGCACCAGGCAGAGCGGAAAGACGACAATTGAGATCAGGGTGAGCCGGGGGTCGGTTGCCATCTGGTACCCGACCAGACAGACGATGGTGATCGGATCCTTGACCAGCGAGGCGAAGGTATTGCCGATGATGGCGTAGAGAACTTGCGTATCACTGGTGATCCGGGCAATCAAATCGCCCGTGCTCGATTTGTTGAAAAATCCCAAGGATAGATTTTGCAGATGATCGAACAGCTTGGTACGAATGTCGGCGATGGCATGCATCGCCGACCAATTGGTGAGATAAGCGCTCAGGTACTGCAATGTGTTCCGCACCAGCATGATGACCGGGATGGCGGTGAGGATCAGCAACCAGCCCACACGATCGCTCAAGGCCGGCGCATGTATTTCCGGCACGATGGCGGCCAGGCTGTGGGTCAGAGGCCAAAGCCAATGCGGGCCGTTCAGCAGCTGTGCGTGCAGGTCGGTCTTGCCTTCGAACACCAGCTGAACCACGACTTTCACGGTGGCGATCAACAAACCATTGGCGAGCCCGAACAGCGTCCCGCACAAAAGGCCCAACAACAGTCGTCCGCGATATGGACGAATGAATACCCAGAGGTGGCGCAGAAAATCGGTCATCGGCTGGTCCACATCATACCCAACGACTCGAGCGGACATTCACTTATCCCCAGGCGTTGCAGCGGGGAACGTCGACGCGGCCGGCCAAACATCCCACGCGGAAAAGCCATCGATTCCCACGCCTGAAATGGCAGCCCGCTGGACAGGGGTCGCGCCCAGGCACGCATAAGATGCGCTTTTCACAGACTTCCAGGTGCAACCATGGTCGATTCGAGCGCAGGTGCGAAAGTACTGTCAGCCGATGAAATGCCGAACGACACCGTTCCCGACTTCTCGCACGATTCAACTCGTCGTCGGTTCCTGGGGCGCGGCATTGCGACAGGCGTGCTCGCCGTGGCTTCTTCCGCCGCCGTCGCCCAACAAACCGCAGAGCGTGCGATCAGGACGTCGCCGCCCGATTCACTCAACGGACAGCCCATGCCCGAGCCCTCCGCAGAGCAGAGCGCGGGGCCGGTCAAGCCCGGTCGGGGGTCAGTTCTGACCGACAAGGTGGCCGTCGTAACCGGCGCAGCGCGCGGCATCGGCAGGGCAATCGCGGTGGAGTTTGCCGCCAACGGCGCCGACGTGGTTGCAATCGACATTGCGGGTCCCGTCAGTCCCGGAGCGTCGGATGCCGCCCCCGCCACGCCGGACGAACTCGCGGAAACCGTCCGGTTGATCAAGGTCTATGGACGACGCGGCGAAGCCATCCGCGCCGACATTCGCGATATCGCCGCCCTGCGCAACGCCGCCGACCAGATCGAGAGGCGCTTCGGCAAGATCGACATTGTGGTGGCCGACGCGGCGATTCAGCGGTGGAAACCCCTCCTGGAAATGGACGACGCGGAATGGCGCGATGTCATCGACAACAACTTGAATGGCACGGCGAACACCATCCGCGCCTTTGCACCGAAAATGGTGCCGCGCAAGCGTGGCCGGATCATCGTGCTGTCCTCGATGCAGGGCAAGCACGGCACCAAAAATGCGTCGAGCTATTCGGCGTCCAAATGGGGCATCATCGGCCTGATGAAGTCGGCGGCGCTCGAACTCGGTGAATACCAGATCACCGTGAACGCGCTGATTCCCGGACTCGTCGACACGCCGCTCACCCGTTACAACAAGCGGCTGATTGCATCCGTGGCAGAAACCACGGGTCACAAGCCCGCCACTCCCCCTACGCCGGAAGAGGCTTGGGACATTCGCGCGCCGACGGTGGCGCTGAAAGTCGGTTGGCTGCAGCCGGACGATATTTCGCCGGCGGCCGTGTTTCTCGCATCGGACGCTGCAGCGATGGTCACCGGCGCGGAATACGAAGTCACCGGCGGCGACAGCGCCAAGGACATCTAAGAGCGCGGCTCGCGGCTCACCCCGCGGGCTCGGCGCGGCAGGCGTCTATCACCTTGCTTTCATTGACTTCGCCGTACCCCATCGCGCACAGTCGGCGATAGATCGCTTCGGCAGCAAGGCCGAGTGGACTGGCCACCCCGAGGGAGCGCGCAAACCGCACGGCGTACTCGACATCTTTCAAACGGAGCGCGCCGCTGAACACCACGTTGGCGGCGTGATCGTCCGACGCCATGCGGCGGGTGTTGCGCACCACTTGCGGACTCGCGGCCTGGCTGGTCTCGATGGCCGCAACCACGGTTGTCAGATCGAGGCCGGCACGCTCGGCTATGGCCAGGCCTTCCGCTGCTGCCGCGATTTGCACGGCGCCCATCATATTGATGATGAGTTTGTAGGCGGTCCCGGCACCGACTGCACCAAAGGTCAGAATACGATTGGACAGGCTCGCGAGCATCTCGCGCGCGGCGTCAAGGTCAGCCGGCACGGCTCCGACCAGCAGCGTGAGTTCTCCCGCAGCGGCGGCCTCGGGCAAACCCGTGACCGGGGCGTCGAGATACCGCAAGCCGCGCGCCCTGCAGCATGCCGATAATTGCAGCACCCAATCGTGCGACAACGTCGAGCATTCGACCATGAGGGCGGCCGCCGCCATGTCCGCGGCGAGGATGCCATCGCTGCCCAGCCATATCGCCCGGGACGCGGCGTCATCCGCCACCATGGCGATGACCGCGTCCGCTCCCTGACCGGCTTCTCTCGGCGAATCGAAGACCAGGGCGCCGGCTCGGGCAAGGCCGTCAGCGCGTGACCTCGTCCTATTGTAGAGACGGAGTTTGTGACCGGCACTCTGCAGCCGTGACGCCATCCCCAAGCCCATTCGTCCGAGACCCACGAACGCTATCGTCGCCATGGAGACTCACCCTCCGGACGGATCCGATCCGCCCAACGCCAGGATGAGCTGCGCAGTATCGAGGTACCGCTCAGCCGAGGCCCGGGCAAAGCCCAGTCGGGACTTGAGGTAGGTCCGTTGTGCGTCCAACACCTGGAGGATGCCGGCATTTCCCTCCGCGTAGCTGGCGCGGGCCAGATCGAGGGCGCTGCGGGCCGTTTGTTCCGCCTGGATCTGCGCATCGAGCTGCTCGGCATCGTGATCCAACGCATCGAGCAGATCGGCGACCTGGCCAAAGGCCTCGAGCACCGTCTCCTGATACCGGGAGGCGCTCGCCCGAAGGGCATCGACCGAGGCGCGCTTTTGCGCACGCAGCGTTCCTCCATCGAAGATCGGCGCGGTCACGCCGGAAATCAAACTCCAGGCGGTGGCAGAACCATCGACCAGTCCGGATGGCCGGAGCGCTTCCTGCGCCAGCGTGGCGGTCAGTTGAATCTGGGGATAGAGATTGGCTTCGGCGATACCGACGGCACTGGTTGCGGCATGCAGCTGCGCTTCGGCTTCGAGTATGTCCGGTCGGCGATGCGCGAGTTCCGACGGCAGGCCGACGGGCAGCGCCATCGGCAGGGGAATCTTGTCGAGATCGATTTGCAGCTCGGCCATGCTTGCCGGGGCTTTCCCCAGAAGGATGGACAACGCATGTCTCGAGCGCGCGAGGTCTTGGCGCAGCGGCGGCAACAGAGTCAGGTCGGAGTCGATCTGACTCTGCGCGCTCAAGACATCGATGCGCGCGACCGAGCCCGCTTCAAAGGCATCCTCGACCAATTTCAAATTATCCCGATCCTGCGCCACCAAGGACTCGAGTATCGCAATCTGTTGCCGCGTCGAAGCATTCGCCACGGCCTGCATCACCACCTGTCCGGTGATCGACAAATAGGCCGCATTGAATTGCTGGCGCGCTGATTCCACGAGCGCGGATTCCCGTTCGATGCCGCGTTTGACGGCGCCGTTGTAGTCCAGTCGATAACTCACCGTTGGGCCCACTGCGAAATAAGTGAATGGCGGCAGGTTGAAAAAACCACCCAGGAACTCGTTGCCGTATTTCTGGCGCCCCACCCCGCCGGAGAGGCTCAACTGCGGGTAAAGCCCGCCGGTTGCGGCGAGCGCGAGTTCCTGTGTCTGACCCAGCGTGGCCTTCATGGCGGCGAGATTTTGGTTGCCTGCAACCGCGTCTTTCACGATGCGATCCAGATCGTCGGAATGAAAAAGGCTCCACCAATCACCAACCACGTTACTGGTGGTGTCGACGCGCTGTCGGTCCGTTCCCCGCGTCCCGGCGGAGTCGGCCGGGGCCGATCGCTCGCGGTAGCTCTCCTCCCGCGGTGGTGTGGGGCGGGAGAAATTCGGGCCGACCATGCAGCCGTTGAGCAGCAGCAGGCCTGCGGCGGCCGGCAAGGCCAAGCGGGCAAGCCCGGCGCTCTGCGCGAAGCATCCCTTAGTCATGCGACTTCCCTGCGAGCGGCGTCGCTATTCGATGAGGACTGCCGGCGCATTCGCGGACCTCGGCCGACGCAGAAAAATGATCAAGGGCATGGTGACGACGGTGAGCACCAGCATGAACTCGAAATCGTTGTTATAGGCGATCATGGCGGCTTGACGCGTCAGCATGGCATTAAGACCCACCAGCGCCGCCCCGGGATCCACGCCCGCCGCATAGGAATGCACGCGAGGATTGAAGATGCTCAAGTCTTCGCCGAGGCGTGCGTGCATGACCTGGGTGTTGCGGGTCAGGAGAACTTCGACGATGGAAATGCCGATACTGCTGCCGACGTTGCGCGTCAGGCTGAAGAGGGCGGTTCCCTCATTGCGCAACTGCGGGCTCAAGGTGGCAAAGGTCGCCGCTGCGAGCGGAACATACACGAAGCCGGTACCGAGCCCCTGGGCAATGCCGGTCCAAATGACCGCCGCTTCATTCATTTGCAAATCGAATCCGGTCATCAGCCAGAGAGAAAAGGCGGTCAGGGCGAAGCCGGCGGCAATGATTGTACGCGGATCGATGGAACGGCCGAGTCGGCCCAGGATGACCATCGCCGCAAGCGTTCCGATTCCGCGCGGAGCCGTGACCAGACCCGTCGTCAGAACCGAATAGTTCAATAATTCCTGCAGCAGGGGCGGCAGCAGCGCCAGCGTCGCAAACAGCACCAGTCCGACGATGAAAATGAAGATGTTACCGGTCATGAAATTTCGGTCCTTCAGGAGGGCCGGACTGATGAAGGGCGGTTTGTCAGTCGTGGCGATGTGGACGACGAACAGATAAAGAGCCACGACGGCAAGCGTTGCTTCGATCCAAATCTCGGACGAGCTGAACCAATCCTTCAACTGCCCCCGGTCGAGGGTCAATTGCAGACACAAGAGAGCGACGCTGAGCGCGCCGAAGCCGAAGAAGTCGAATCTCGACCTGCGAATGGGCGTCTCCGACATCGTGCTGGCGATTCCCGCGAACGCGAGGATGCCGAAGGGCACGTTGATGAAAAACACCCATCGCCAGTCATAGTTTTCGGTCAGCCAGCCACCGAGCGCCGGACCGACGATGGGTCCCACCGTGACCCCCATGACCCAGATCGCCATCGCCCGCGCGTGCCGCTCAGGCGGATTGATGTCGAGCAACACGGCCTGCGACATCGGCACCAATGCGGCGCCCGACAAGCCCTGGAAAAGCCGCGCGAGCACGATCTCCGGCAAGGACTGTGCCAGTCCGCAGAGCATCGAGGCGACGGTGAATCCGACGACGGAGTAGAGAAAAATCTTCTTTCTGCCGATCTGGCCGGCCAGCCAGCCGCTCAGCGGAGTCATGATCGCGGCCGATACGATATAAGAAGTGAGCACCCACGTCATTTGATCCTGGGTGGCCGAGATGGAGCCTTGGATGTGCGGCAGGGCGACATTCGCGATCGTCGTGTCGAGCGACTGCATGATCGAAGCAAGCATCACGGAGACCGTGACGATGGTCCGGCCTGACGCCGCCTGGCCGGCCGCCGCTGCGCCCACCGCCTTCACGGCAATTGTGTGCCGTAGGTCGAGGGCTTCGCCGTGCGGTTGAGACTCAACGCGCGGCCGTCCGTGTCGGTTTGCGGCTGCGCCGGCGTCGAAGTTTGCGACTTGGACTCGGTATCGATCCGGACGATGGCGCTCAAGCCCGCCTGCAACGGCAGATCCTTACCCCCGTCGAGCTGCAGCCTGACCGGGACCCGTTGAACCACTTTCACCCAATTTCCCGTGGCATTCTCGGGAGGCAACAGCGAAGACTGGGAGCCCGTGGCCGGACTCATGCTGACGACGGTGGCGACAAAATGCTGATCGGGAAACCGGTCGATCTTCACCGTGGCGGTCTGTCCCGCCTTCATATGGGCAAGCTGAACCTCTTTGAAATTCGCCTCGACCCAGACGTCATGGTTGGATACGAGGGCGAACAGCGGCACGGAAGCGCTGATGTAGTCGCCCACCTGAAGCTGATCGACTTTGCTCACGACGCCGTCCGTGGCGGCGTTCACGACGGTATAGGAGAGGTTCAGGCGCGCGCGATCGAGCGCCGCCTGCGCCTGCTGCACCATCGGGTGGCGGTCGAGCTCGATGTTCGGATTTCCCCCCAGATCGGCGGCCACCGCATCGACCTGCTGTTGCGCACCGGCCAGCTGCTCACGCGCGGATGCGAGGGCGTGCTCGGCCTGGTCATAGGCCGCGCGGGAGACGATTCCCGAGGCCAGGAGGCGCTTGTTGCGCTCGAATTGCTGGCGCTCGAAATCCAAGGTGTCGCGAGCCGCCTGCAGCTCACTTTGGCGCTGGCGATACGTCGATTTCAACGAGTTGATCCGCAGCCGGGCGGAGGCCAGGTTGGCTTCCGCCTCGTCGACGGCAATGCGATAGGGCGCATCGTCCAATCGAAACAGGGTCTGTCCCCGGTGGACGATCTGGTTGTCGTGCACATCCATTTGAACGACCCGGCCCGGCACGTTCGAGCTCACGGACACCGTGGCCGCCTGAATGTAGGCGTCGTCCGTGCTCTCATACCGCCCGCCGAACACGAATACATAAACAACGCCCGCGACCACGACGAGTGGCGCGATGAGCATCAACGGCAGCCTCCACTTGCGCATCGGCGGGCTGCGAACGGCGGCGGGAGGTTCGGCCCCGGCGTTCGGCACCGGAACCGGCTTCGGTGAATCGTCGGCGCTCACGATTGATCCACCGCGTGCAGCCGCTTGGCGCGTGACGGCCTGGACACCGTTGGCGCGGCGAGCGGCGAAAAGGGCTTCAGGGCGAGAAGATTCTCGCTCATTCTCTTGAGCAGCGAAAACAATTGCTTCGATTCGTCCCGCGACATGCCTTGGAAGGCTTCCGCACGCGTGGCCGCGGCGACCGCCCAGATGTTGTCCACCAACGGTTTCGCCTTCGGCTTCATATAGAGTTTACGCGCCCGTCGATCAATGGGATCAGCCCGCCGTTCGAGCCAACCCTTCGCCTCCATTCGATCCAAAATGCGTACGAGATTCATCGGCTCGATCTCGGTGAGCTCGCAAAGGCGGCTCTGACTCACGCCCTCATTGACGGCCAGATAGACCAGCACCCGGCATTGCGACAGGGTCAGACGCAGCGCACTCGCCCGCTGCTCGAACCGGGCGACGTAGCTCCGCGCCACGTCTTTCAACACGAAGCCAAAGCGCTGCAACTCATCCATTGATGTCTATCAGGTTATGAGAACTGATGATAACAGTTGTTATAATATCAACTGATGCTAATGGTGTCGACTGCTGTTGGGCGCCGTGCCGGGCGGCGCCGCCGGCAACCGTTGATTTCGTGACGCTGCTCTCGAATGCCGGGGCAACTCCCACCAATCCACGGGGCCGGCGAGACCGCCGGGGCTCAAACTAAAGACGAAATCGGCCGGACGATTGACCCCGGGCGCAGTCCTCTCGACGCTGCGGGTGCCGCGTCGCTTGCACGAGACCCGGCGATCGTCGCCGGGATGGCTCAGTCGATCGACGAGTGGGCCGGGCGCATCGCAACGACGCTCGACGGCTTGCGCTGACTGCATGCCGAGACCGGTGCCGCACGGATCGCCGTGCGGCACCTTGAAGGCTGCGCCTCGAGCGCCGCGGCCATCAGCGGACGGCGAGTTGGAGAGCCGGGGTGGTCCCCATTTTCTCCGCGTAGGTCCGGCTGAGGTTCGCATTGTCGACAGCAGCCACAGCCTCCGCAGTCACTCGCGCCATGCAAGCCTTGGTCTGGCTCACGTGGCCCAGATCGCGCTCAACCGGCAAGGCACAGACTCGGGCCGCGGCAGCCCGAATGCGCTGATACAGGACGGCTGCATCCGCACGCGTGCCCAGGTTCAGGTCCGCATAGCTGACATGCACCTGCGGCACCTCATCGGCGCGGGCGCCGGCGGCAAGAGCTGCGCAAAGGGCTGCGGCGGCGACGGCGATCCCGATGATGTTTTTCTGGTTGTTGACGATGGTGTTCATTGCTATCTCCTCGAATGAGTTGGGTTGGTCTTCGAGGGTGATGCTGCGCCATCGCTGCAGGCCGTTCTGTCAACGCCCGGACACAAGGAGAAGGGTCGGGACGCGTTCAGCTCAAGTTCAATACTGCCAGATCGACCTCGTACGCCGGGTCCCCCAATTGACGCACTCACTGGCATCCCGTCGCATGACCAGCCCGCAATCGGCGATCAGCATTCCGGCAAAGGCCAACAATGCAAACGCCGCCACCGTCGGCATGACGCCCACAAGTTTATGCAGGCCGAACCAACTGCTCGGATGATTGATCCACATCATGAACGATGCCGCCGGCGGAGCAATCTGCAGCGCGCCCCACGACAGGGTTTCCGAGAGGGGAAGCGGGGTCCAGCGACCGTCTCTCAGCCAGGCCGTCAGCTGGAAGATCAAGGCGACCGTCGCGCACAGCAAGCCGCTGTAGCAAGTCGCTTGTCCAACCCCGTGCAAGCCGATCCCGACAAAGCCCTTGAACCTCACCGTGTCATTCATTCCCCACCTCAAGCGTCATATTGTACGCCCATGAAGTGTGCATCCTGCAACCGGGCTGCTTGCATTATCGATCAGGAGATGATCCAAGTCTCATGCGCGGATCACGGCTCCAGTGACAATATGTCAATCGCACCCTCACTTGGGCAACGACGAATACCCCCGCGGCTTGCGCGGTGGGAACGCCCGCAAAGTGCACTGTTTCTTGTCGCACTTGGAACAGCGCATCCGCTTTGCGACGTCGGCCAATCGAGCATCCCAGCCGCAGAGACGCCCGAGGGTGTGCGGTTCCGCTTTGCGCTCATGCCCACACGCCGAGCATTGCAAGACCAAGGTGTATTGGCCGAACTCGTCACTCAGCTTTTCGACATGAAATCCACTCGCCATGAGGCGAATTGTCACGGATGGTCATCGAACTCGTCCATCCAGTACCGGCGGGGTACCAGGACTGTATGCCGCGGTCTCAGCGGGACTTCACACCGAATCGTGCATCCGCGATCAAGCACAGGATCTCAAACATGAGGCTGGCCCCGACCAAGGCGGTGTTGCCGGTCTGGTCGTACGGCGGCGCCACTTCCACGACATCACCACCCATGAAATTGAGCCCGCGCAAACCATGCAGCAATCGTTGCGCTTCGCGCGTCGTGATGCCCCCGATTTCCGGTGTACCGGTGCCGGGCGCATAAACCGGGTCCAACCCATCTACGTCGAACGAGATATAGGTGGGACCATCACCGACCACGCGGCGCGCCTCCTCGATCACCCGCTCCACACCCAACGTGGCAAATTCCTCGATGAACACCACCCGCATGCCATGGTCGCGTGAGAACTCGATTCCGTCCAAGGTGTTCTGTCCGCCGCGGATACCGATCTGAATCGTTCGTTTCGGATCCAGCAGTCCATCCTGCACGGCATTGCGAAACGGCGCTCCATGCGTGAACTTCGAACCGCCGAACTCCGCCCACGTGTCGGTGTGCGCATCGATGTGCACCATACCGATGGGTCCATCCGCGGCCATTGCCTTGAAGATCGGATAGGTAATGGAGTGATCGCCGCCGGCGGTCACCGGTATGACTCCCGCTGCCTTGACCTTGCGGTAATACGCCTCGATTTCTGCCACCTGCATCTCGAGGTCGTACTTATGCGGCAGGCGGACATCGCCCAAGTCGGCGATCCGGCACAGCTCATACGGGCTCATCCCGAGGCTCAGGTTGAAGGTGCGCATCAAGCTCGAGGCATTGCGAATTTCCCGCGGACCATGCCGCGCACCCGGGCGGTTGGTCACGCCCAAATCGGTGGGCACGCCGATCAAGCCGATGTCGATGCCCGCCAGGGAATCGGCGAATGGCGCCCGCATGAAGGTCGCGATTTCGGCATAGCGGGGCTCCTTGACGGGCTCATAGCTCTCACCGGTTACGAGGTCGCGTTTGCTGTAAATCGGATCTTTCATACCCACCCGTCCGTCACCACGTCCGTCACCACCCGCGCGTCAGCGCATTGGGCGCAAATCATAGGCCACGGTGATGGCTGGGGCCACAAGCCGGCGCACGCCCGGCCCACGACATTGGACATCTGTTGCGAGATGCCATAGCATTTGCTTCCTTCGTTTCCGACCACAGGTCGCACGACGTTGCCACTCGTTGGTTCGCCAAGCACGCGCGACGGCTGATCGTCCAGCCCCATGACCGAGAATGGATGCATCCGCATCATGGCCAATGCGGGCTACCCAAACTCGCTGTCCCGCGCACACTGTGATGACACGTCTCACCTACGCGACCCGAATCCGCGGACCACGGCAGCTTACCGCCACCTCTCGTTGTTCTGTAGCCTCATCTTAAGTCCCTGGGAGCCTGAGTATTTTCATGCGAATCGGATGCAACGCGCTGGCGCTCGCCGCGCTTCTTGGAATCACACCCTTCATCGCAGCATCCGCGGCCGCAGCCCCGCCGGCCGCCGCCGCAGTCGACGCTGCCCGCCTCGCGAACACCGCGGCGGAACCCGATCAATGGCTCACCCCCGGCCGCGATCTGCAAGGGAGCTATTTCTCCCCACTCACTGACATCAATGCCGGCAACGTCACCAAGCTGGGCTTTGCCTGGGACTACGACACGCATTCCACGCGCGGCCTCGAGGCCACGCCGCTCGTGATCGACGGCGTCATGTACACCACCGGCAACTTCGGCCGTGTGTACGCGCTCGATGCCGCGACCGGACATGAATTGTGGACCTACGATCCCGAGGTCGACGGTCAATGGGGTCGATATGCCTGCTGCGACGCCGTGAACCGCGGCCTCGTTGCCTTCGGCGGGCGCCTCTATGTCGGCGCGCTCGATGGCTGGCTGCACGCCATCGACGCCCGTACCGGCAAGCGCGTGTGGAAGATCGACACCTTGATCGGCCGCAGCGAGCATAGGCCCTACACCATCACAGGCCAACCGATGATCGCCGGCAACTTGGTCATCATCGGCAACGGCGGCGGCGAGTTCGCCGGCGCGCGCGGCTACATATCGGCATTCGATCTGAATACGGGTGCGTTGCGCTGGCGCTTTTTCACGGTGCCGCACGATCCGGCGCAAGGACCCCAGGACCAACCCCATCTTGCCGCGGCGCTCAAGACCTGGGACACGCACCATCCGTGGGACCAGGGCAGCGGCGGCAACGTCTGGGACGGCATGTCCTATGATCCCGCCTTGAAATTGGTGTACATCGGCACCGCCAATCCCGGGCCATACAACAGCCATTTGAATGGCCGCAAGGGCGGCGATGAGCTTTATACCGCCTCGATCGTTGCGATCAAGGCCGACACCGGTGCGCTGGCGTGGTATTACCAGACCGTGCCCGGCGATATGTGGGATTACGATAGCACCCAAAAAATGGTCCAGGCCGATTTGACCCTCGACGGTCGGGAGCGGAAGGTGCTGATGCAGGCATCGAAGAACGGCTTCTACTACGTTCTCGACCGTGCCACCGGCGAGCTGCTCTCCGCGAAGAACTTCAGCTACGTCAGTTGGTCGCGCGGTATCGACGCCAGGACCGGCAGGCCGATCGTGGACGCCAGCGCGAATTACGATCACGGTCCGGCGCTCCTCTTTCCCTCAGAGATCGGCGCCCACACTTGGCAGCCGATGGCTTTCGATCCCGGGCGCGGCCTCACGTATATTCCCGTTGTCGATGCCGGCAATGTGTTGCTCGAGAGCAGCGGTCTGCGAGCCGGCTATGTCGACGGACAGTTCACCACCCCCGCCTTCATTCCCGAGTCCTACGATCCCGGGGACATGAAAAGCCTATATGGCGACTTGCCGACCATCCAAGAGCTTGCCCGCGGCCTCCCAGGCTCGATCGCGTCGCGTACCACCGCCCCGCAGTCCATCGCCTCGAGCTCGGACGCGACCGCGAGCACCCCCGCGGCGTCGGGCGCGACCGCCTCGCGCGGGGTCCTGCGCGCTTGGGACGTCAAGCAACATCGAGTTGTCTGGGAAGCGCAAACCGCCACGCTCTTTGACGGGGGCGTGCTCGCCACCGCCGGCGGCCTCGTGTTCCAGGGAGACGGCGCGGGCAATCTGAATGCCTACGCATCGGACACCGGCAAGCGACTGGCCTCCATCCCGCTCGGAAGCTCCATCATGGCGGCGCCGATGACGTATCGGGTGAATGGCGTGCAATACATTGCCGTGATGGCGGGCCTCGGCGGCGGCGTGATGGGCTATACCTTCGACCCGGCCACCGCCGCGTACCGTTATGGCAACGAAGGGCGAATCATCACGCTGAAACTCAATGGTCCGCCGCCGCCGCTGCCGCCGGTGGCGACCGACCAGCCGCTGCCGGCTGAACTTCCGCTCAGGCCCACGAACGCCGCGGCGATCGCCCAAGGGGAGGTGCTGTACAACCGCTATTGCGGACGCTGCCATCTTTTTGGACGCGCGATGCTGCCCGACCTGCGTCGTCTCACCCCCGCCACCCACGCCATTTTCAACCAGATCGTCCGCGGCGGCGCCTACAGCCCGATGGGCATGGGCCGCTTCGACGATGTGCTCTCGTCCGAGGACACGGAGGCCATCCACGCGTACATCATCGATCAAGCCTGGCAGATGCGGCAGAGCATGCCGGCCGCAGCAGCGACAACCCCCGCATCGACGCAAGCCGCTGCGTCGGCGAGGACCCCGATCGCCGGACGCTAGAGGCCACAGAGATACGCCCCCCGAACACGAAAATCTGGCTTTGGATGGCGATGGGCTATCCGTTGCTCATGATCGCGTCGGTGGCGCTCAAACCCTCGATCAGCATATCCCCTGCCCTCTTCCCACCCGAAGCACTCGCCTTCAGCGCCTATTATCTAATCAGGGCGCGCTGGTGGCCGTTCATTCTCCTCATCACCACCGGCTGGGATTTCGTGGTCATCTCGGAAGTCACACGCCTGATCTCGGGGACTCGACCTCCGGGCGCGTATGTGCTGATCGTATCCTGGTCGAGTGCGCTCGACTGCCTGGGTGCCGTCATCGCGGTGCGTACTCTGCGACTCGAGGCGCGCGCCCGCCATCAGGACTTCATCGCCATTCCCCTTTTCCTGTTGGCCTTATTGATCGGCACGATGCCGGGCGTCCTCTTGGACAGTTGGATCCACGACAGCACGGCGCATGCTCCGATCAGAGGCTTCGATCTCGCGATTCGAAGCCTCTCCGCCCTGCTCACGATCATCGCGATCAGCCCGGTCTTTCTCGGAACCTTTCGAGGCTTCGAAAAGACGACTCCCGCCGTGGCCCACGCGCCGGAGATGGCGGCTATCGGCCTGGCGTTCGCCGCTCTTTGCGCCTTCTATTATCTGATCCCCTGGTCGCTCGATCAGTTTCTGGAACTCATGTTGTTGGGCGGCCCGATGCTGTGGCTTGCACTGCGATGCTCGCAACGCCTCGTCGTGACGGCCTGCGCATCCGCTTCCATTGCGGTCGCCGCCGCCTGCGCCCGTGGATTCGGAAATTTCCATCCCGTCGTCTCGCTCGGGGCCTGGCGTGACGGAATCTTATCCTGCCAGTTTTTCCTTTTGATCGGCTCCGGATGGACCATGCTGCTCAACCGGATGGTCCTGAAGCAGCGCCAGTTGCTCGAGGACTCGAAGCGCAAACAGGCGATGCTTTCCGCCTATAGCACGGCGCTCGACGAGACCGAACATTCCGTGCGCCGAGCGGCCGCCCAGGACTTGCACGATGGGGTGGCGCAGATCATCGCCGGCCAGAGCATGATACTCGAGGCCCTGCGAAGTCGCATGTCGGTCCGAAATTCCCTGAGCGGATTGGTGGAACAAGCGCTGGCGGCTTCCCGCGAAGCCCAGTCGGCCATTCGCGCGACCATCGACGATTTGAGCCTTCCCGAATTGGAAGACGCCTCGTTACAGGAAATCCTGGCGTCGATGGCCGAGTTCTTCGAGCGGCGGTACGCGTTTTCAGTGAACTGGCAAATTTCGGGCGACGTCTCCGACGCGACTCAACACAAGCGGCTGATCTACCGAACGGTGAAGGAACTGCTGATGAACGCGTACAAGCACTCGAGCGTGAACGATGCGCAGGTGACGTTGGAAATAACGGAGGATGCGATTCAGCTGTCGGTTTCGGATGTGGGCGTCGGATACGACCATCAAAATCCGCCGAACGACGGACGACGCCGGTGGGGTCTCGCCGGACTCTCCCACGGGATTCGCATGGCCGGAGGACGCATCACCGTGGAATCGTCACTCGGCGCAGGTTGTCGGGTGAACGTCGTGCTTGCTCGATGACCCTCAGCTCAAATGACCGTCGACATGGCCGAACACCTGGGCCATGGTCGGATCCTGACGACCGACCAGCGTTCAACATGGGATCTCGCTGCCATCCCAGGCGATGACCCGTCCTGAGCGGGCGGGAGTTAGCGAATCGATGACCCGCAGCAGATGTTCTGCGCTCGACGCAGGCGAAAAAAGCTTCTGCGGCTCAACGTTCGCCTGGAACGGTCGCGACAGCGACGTGTCCACGGTACCCGGATGCAGCCCCACGCAGATCGCCGTTCGATTACGCAGGGCCAGTTCGATCGCAAACGTACGCACCAGCATATTGAGCGCCGCTTTCGAGGCCCGATAGGCATGCCATCCACCGAGCCGATTATCGCCGATGGAACCCACCCGTGCGGACAGGGCGGCGAACACGGCCTTGTCGCCGGCGGCGAGCTTACCGAGCAGATATTTCGCAATGAGCGAAGGGCCGACGGTGTTGATCTCGAAGGACCGTCGCAACGCATCCGCGGATAGCGAGCGCCACGTCTTCTCGGGTTGCATTCGTTCGGTATGCAGCACTCCCGTCGCCACCAGCACGAGATGCAAGGGGCCGTCGGCAGCGGCATCTTTCACCGCTGCCTCGATCGACCGCTCATCCTCGAGATCGAATCGAAACCCTTTTGCTTTGGGGCCGGGTGGCATGAACTCTCGACGGCCACCCGCATAGAGGATGCCACAGCGCTCATCCGCGGCGATCGCCTGCGCCAGGGCCGCACCGATGCCACCCGTCGCCCCAAACACCAGGGCGCGGTAGCCGAAAGGAAATGAATCGAGGGTCATGACCGGCGATCTTACGCTCGCTGACGCCGACTTCCCTCATCCACGCGCCATCGCGAATGGCGCAGCACACAGAAACCGCCTTGCTAAGATTGAATCTTGATCAGCGGCAGTGCTCGTCGTGATCGCCACAATCATGCCAGCCGCCGCCGCCATAATACCGGTGATGATCGCGGTCGTAATATCCTTCATGCGGTGGCGGTGCGACGATGCAGCCTGCCGCAAACATGACCATTGCCATTACAATCCCAGTCTGACCGCCGAACCTGATCCTTTTCATCCGTAAAACTCCGCGTGAGATTAAAGAGATACAATTCAACGATAGGAGTATGTCGAGCGGCGCGCTACAAGGATGTCGGACAAAGGCGCACGGGGGCGCCAGACGGACCGACGAGCGCGACGCTCCGGCGGGCCGGGTAACGGTGCGAATTGGTTTCCTGACGGCCTATCCGTCGATACGTTGATAGGTCAAGCGCCTGGCCAACCAGCAGCCAACCTCGATGCCGCTCACGCGGCCTGCGGGATCGCGAGTAAAAGCCAGAGACCAATCGCCGGGAGGCGTATGGTCGAGCGCGCGCGGACAGGGCAGCATCCACAGGTCCGGGCCGGCGGCATGGAGCATTTCCATGCGTCCATGACCCAAGAAACCCGAGAAGGCACCGAACATCACCCCGCCCGCGTCGACGATCGTGACCTCGCCATCCAATTCCGCGCAATGAAAGCGACCGGCGATATCCTCGGCCGCCTCGCCGGCGCAAGGTCGCAGGAGAGAGCGTTGATGATCGACCAGCCGCTCCATCCAGAGTCCGCCCTCCCTGAAAGACAGCACGGTGCCCTCATTCGAGGCGCTGCCGTCGGAACGTAAATCAAGCCGCTCGGCAGAGTGCCCGTACCGCAACTGCAACTGTCCCGGATATGACGATTCGATGCGCGCCGCGAGTCCCGTCTCCGGCTCCACGTAAGTGCCAATCCACGAGGGAACCTCAGCGACCGTAGGGCGCGCCGGCCGTTCCACGCCGAGCACGGCTGCCATCAAGTCCACCGCAGCCGCATGTGCATCGGACAGATGATTGAACATGACGACCACCGACAGGCGCTCCGAGGGCACGACCATTCGATGGCTGCGCCAGCCACGCAACGCACCACCATGACCGATCACGTCGCGATCCAGCTCGCGTCCGCGGCTGAGGCCGAACCCATAGCGGGCCGGTGCTCCATCGACGAAGCTGACGGGTGCCGACAAGCGCTGATACAGAGAATCCGGCTCGTCGCGGGTCGCGTCGATATGCCGTTCCCACGCAATCATGTCGTCGAGAGTGGCACCCAAGCCAGCATCACCGGTCCAAAAAATATTGTTGACTGCCGCGCGAAACCCCGTCTGCGGGGAGCCTTCGTAGCCCTGCGTGCCATCCGGCATGGCGCTCGTCTCGGCAGTCAACCGGGCCCCGTGCATCCCCACCCGATCGAAGATGTCGCGCTCCAAGAGTTCGCCGAACCCGCGGCCCGTGCGCTCCTGCAAGATGTCGGACAACAGCCGGAAGTTCTGATTTGTATACGAATAACGCGAGCCGGGACGAAATTGCAGCGTCCGTGAGCCGCCGATCACCCGCGCCGCCTCGAGATCGCCGAAGGCCGCCTCGACGGGCGAGCCATGCAACATGGCCACCGCCCAATAATCCCGCAACCCCGACTGGTTGTGGCATAGATTCAAAGTGGCCGGCGCCGGCTCCTCGAGCAGCGGCAGGCGCGCCCGCACATCCGCATCCAGCACCGAGGGGTCCGGAAAATTCTCGAGCAACACGCCGCAGGTGAACTGCTTGGTGATGGAGCACATGCGGAACAACGTCCGTGGGGTGAAGGCGATGCGCTGCTCGGCATTCGCCCAGCCCCAGGCGTGCCGAATCAATACTTCGCCGTGCCGCAGCACGGCGCACGCGCCACCCGGCCCCGGATACTGACGGGCGACGGTCTCGAGTGCGCGATCGACGCGGGTCATCAGCGAGGGCATTGTGCGGTCTCCACATTCACTTAGCCGTCGCGCATTATGGCCGATCGCTGCAAACTAATGTGCCGCATGTACGCATCGGAGCCTTGATGGAAACCTTCCTGGCATTGCTCAACGGACATCTGAAGCAGTGGGCGGCGAGCCTGCTGGGAAACCATGCGGGCTTTCAGGTCGTGGGATCGCTCACGCTCGCGGATGTTCTCGTGTGCGGGTTCTACCTCGCGCTGGCGATCCTGACTCATGCCGGCGCCCGCACCTATGTTCTGCATCGGCAACGGCGGTCGGGCACCGCGGCGCCGCGGCTTGCCCACCGGGTTTTCGACGCCGTCGGCAGGCCGCTATACGTCCTGATCTGGCTCTTCGGCGTTTACATCGCCGCGACGCCGCTGCTCCTCACGCTCCGCCGCGACCAGGAATTCGATGCCATTCAGCGCGGCCTCGATGGATTTTTCAACATCGGTGCGTTCTTCATCCTCCTCTGGTTCGTGCTGCGGGCGAGCCGCATGATCGAGGCGCATGTTGCCGCTTGGGCGGCCACCACCCCATCGCGGGTCGATGACATGGTCGTGCCGCTGTTGGGTTCGAGCTTTCGCATCATGGTGGTCGTCATCGCCATCATCATGGGGTTGCCCATGCTGGGCATTCCTGCTCCCTATTCCAGCGTCATCACGCGGATCACCAGCATCGTTCTCATCATAGCGGTGGCGGTGCTGCTGATGAGGACGGTGGCGATGGGACAGACCATGGTGCTCATACGCTTCGACATGGCGGCGGCGGACAACCTTCGCGCCCGCAAGGTCTACACTCAGCTGCACGTGATCACGCGCGTGATCTATGTGCTCATCGGCCTGCTGTCGGTGGCGGCAATCCTCATGCTGTTCCCGGAAGTCCGGCACATCGGCACCAGCCTGCTAGCGTCCGCCGGCCTGGTCGGCATCATCGCCGGCGTTGCCGCGCAGAAAACCTTGGCGAACGTGATCGCCGGCTTTCAGATCGCCTTGGCGCAGCCCATGCGTCAGGACGACGTGGTGATCGTCGAGGGTGAATGGGGGCGGATCGAGGAAATCACCCTGACCTACGTGGTCGTGCATATCTGGGATGACCGGCGCATGGTGCTTCCCTTGAGCTATTTCATCGAAAAGCCGTTCCAGAACTGGACCCGCACCTCCGCCGACTTGATGGGGTCGGTATTCATCTGGGTGGACTACAGCTTTCCCGTCGACGAAGGTCGCGCCGCACTCAAGGACATCATCGAAACCCATCCGCTATGGGATAAGCGCTTCTGGAATCTCCAGGTGAGCGATGCCACGGCGCAGACCATGCAGCTGCGGGTTCTGGCCACGTCGGCCGACTCGTCCAAGTCCTGGGATCTGCGCTGCGCCATCCGCGAACAATTCATCGCCTTCATTCAGCACAAGCATCCGGCCAGCCTGCCGCGCCTGCGGGCCGAATTGACTCCCGATACCGGAAGTCCGCCGGTCGACCCTCGCTTGCGCGTATCATCCACAGTGAACGCCCCGTCACCCACTCCGTTCGAGGTATCCGGATGAACGACCCCCACTCGCGCGAGGAATTCGACACCGGCATCAGCAAGATCCGAAACGAAATCAAAAGCCGTCTCGTGCCCCATGGGCTCTTCGGCACGGTGACCAATGTCGATAGCGGCACGCCAGAAGAAGTCACCGGCTCCAGCATCCACATCGTGGCGAAAGGTAGAACGGCGTCGCGTTCGTTCAACCGGCTGGAGATAGAGTCCTGCCGGCTGCGCGTCGGCGGCACCGTGCTCGCGGAAATCATGTCGATGGTGAACGAGCTCGCCGCCTGACACCCATCGCTGCGCCGCCGGCGATCGCTGCTTCAGGTCACTCGGCTACCGACAACGACGCGCTGCCGAGCCGCTCAACACTGAGCTTCACGTACATTCCGGGCTGTAATGCCTCCGCGGCCGTGGCGCCTCCCGCCATGACGATATCACCGGCCGAGAGTCGTTCCCCGCGCTCCGCCACCAACCGTGCAGCGGCCACCAGCGAGAACACCGGATTGCCCAAAATCGCGGCGCTCGACCCGCACTGTCGGGCGACGCCATCGATCTCCAGGAGCATCCCTAAATTGCTGAGGTCGCCCTTGGGGTCAGCCCAGGGTCCGATCACCAGGGAGGCCGAAGAGGAATTATCGGCAACGACATCGGTGAGCGAGAATTTGAAATTTTGATAACGGCTGTCGATGATCTCAAGCGCCGGCGCCACCGCCGCCACTGCCGCCATCGCGGTCATGGGATCGATTCTGCCCGATAGCGGAGCTTTCAAGAGAAACGCGATCTCGGGCTCAACCCGCGGATGAACGAACCGTGCCCGCGACAAGGGTACCCCCGCCTCGACCAGCATGCGATCGGTCAGCCGACCCCAGATCATGTCGTGGACGCCCATTTGGATCATCTTGGCCCGGCTGGTGAATCCCATTTTCATGCCGATTCGGCGTTCGCCCCGGTCGTAGCGACGCTGCAAGGATTTTGCCTGGACGTCATACGCCTCATCAATCGTCAGCGCTTCGGGCAATTGCGGAATCGCCTGCGCCATTCGCGCCGCATCGTCCAAACGGGCGGCGATGACATCGAGATCATGGTTCATACCGGCGTCCTTGAGAAAGCGGCCCGGACGGACCCCAGACCGTTGATCCGCAAATCGAAGACATCGCCGGGCCGCACCGCCACCATGGGACCTAAGGCGCCGGACAGAACGATATCACCGGCGCGCAGTGGCTGGCCCACGCTCGTCATCTTACGAGCCAGCCACAGCGTTGCGTTCAAAGGATTCCCCAAGCAGGCGGCGCCCAAACCGAGCGACACCTGCTCGCCATGCCGCTCCATGACCATGCCGCACAGGCGGGTGTCGAACTCCCGCAAGGTGTGCGGCTCGTTGCCGAGCACGTAGCGGCCGGACGAGGCATTATCCGCCACCGTGTCGGTGATCTTGATGTCCCAGCGCTCGACCCGGCTGCCGACGATTTCGATGGCGGCAACCGCGTAGTCCACCGCATCGATGATATCCGCCATGGTGAGCTGCGGATGGTTCAGGTCACGGCCGATACGAAACGCCACCTCGCCCTCGACGCGCGGTTGCAAGAGCGACGCCGTGACAATCTCCTCGCCGTCGGCGGCAGCCATGTCGGCGAACAACATTCCATAGTCCGGTTCATCGACGCCGAGCTGCTGCTGGACGCTCTTGGCGGTGAGGCCGATCTTGCGGCCGACCAGCCTGCGCCCCTCGCTAAGCCACTGCCGTGTATTGTGATCCTGCACGGCATAGGCCGCGGCGACGTCGGTTTCTCCCAACAAGTCACGCAACGGGGCACAGGGCGTGAGCGTCGAATGCGCGCGTAAAATCCGCTCCGCGGCCTGGCGCGTTCGGTCGGTATCAGTCTCTGACTGCTCGGCTCCCGCGGTCACTCACGACTCCTCGTTGAAAAAATTGATCGGCGCATAGGCAATCGCCCTTACCATCAAACGTTGATGCGGATGCGGCAACTCGCTCACTCCGACGGTGGTGCGGGTGGGTCCGTCGAATCCGAAGAACTCCGCATAGACCTCATTGAAACCCGCATAGTCATTCATGTCGAGCAGATACGCCTGAATGTCGACCAGGCTCGACAGGTCGACGTCGACGCCTGCCAGCATATCCCGGATGTTGTCGAATACCGCGCGCGTCTGCCTGCGGATGTCGATACTGACGCTGCCGTCGTCGTGGACCCGCACGCCGTCGAAGCTATCGTCGGGCCGGCGCGCGCTGGTACCCGAGAGAAAGATGAAATCATCCACCCGTTTCAAATGCGGAAAGGCGCCGCGCGGCCGCGCTTTCTGCGGAAACACGCGGCTTTCGGTAAAGAGTTCATGCTCCAACCGCAGGGCACGCGCGGCAAGCGCTGCGCGGATCTTCTCGACCCTTTCGTCATCCAGCCGTGATGCCGGGGCCGACATCGCGATGGCGGCCACCGCCTGCCCGCGTCCGTTCTTGATGGGGACTGCGACCGAGCGCAGCCCCTCCTCCCACTCCTCATTATCGATCGCGTAGCCGCATTGCGCCACATGGCGCAATTCACGGGCGAGCGCCGCGCGGTCGGTGAGCGTGCGTTCGGTGCAACGCCGCAAATCGATATGCTCGAGGAACCTGCCCCTCATGGCCGTATCGAGAGACGCCAGCAACACCTTGCCGACGGCACTGCAGTACAGCGGAACGGTCTCTCCAGCCGCGTCGCCGATCACCAGAGAACGATCAGGCAATGCCCGGGCCACGTTGATGGCAACGGCGCCGCTGCGCACCGCGCAATGCGCCACCTCACGGAACTCCGCCGCCAGTGTGTTCAACGGCGCCTGCACATGCCCGATCAAGAGCTTGTGGCTCTCCACCTTGTTGCCGAGATTCGCGAGCTTGAGACCGAGTTGGAAACGCCCCTGGGCGGTACGGGACACGACGCCGATTTCTTCGAGCGTCACCAGAAAACGATGGACGGTCGGCAAGTTGCTGCCGAGCGCTTGGGCCACGTCGGTGGCCGTCATTTCTCTGTTACCTGAGCCGAGAACATGGAGAATTTGGAAAGCCTTGGCGACGGAGGCGTTCTTGGGTGTGCGCAGCGAACCGGCCATAACTACCGTTCGGGCTCAATTGCCCCGTGATTTGGCGGGGGCGGCCTGGTCGCCGGCACTGCCGGCCCGATCGCCGACGCTGCGGTGTTTGTGCGCGGTCACCTGCATCTCGATCAAGAGGTGCGGGTGGGGGAGTTGATGCACGGCCACGGTGGTACGGGTCGGACCCTCGTAGGTGAAATATTCCCCGTAGACCTCGTTATAGCCGTCGAAGTCCGCCATGCTCACGAGGTAGGTGTTGACGCTCACGAGATCGGACAGCTCGCAGCCGACACTCGCCAGAATCGTGCGGACGTTCTCGATGACCGCACGGGTCTGTTCGCGGATGTCGAGCACGATGCTGCCATCCGCGGCGGTATGCACCCCCACGAAGGAATTATCGGGCCGGCGCGCACTGGTTCCGGAGACGAAAACAAAATCGCCCGCGCGCTTGACATGAGGAAAACGCCCCCGGGGGTTCGCCAGAGATTTGATTACCTTGGCTTCATTCACGATTCTCGTTCCGAATAGAATGCGAATTCAATTTCCACGCTTGCCCCCAAAGGCAATGCGGCAACGCCAACGGAGGTGCGCGCGGGAGGCCGCATCGAGTCCGTAAGCCACGCCTCCCACGCCGCGTTGATCGCCGGAAACTCCGCAAAGCGCGTCGTGAAAATTCTCACCGTCGCGAGGTCAGCCAGAGTCAGGCCGAGATCGGGCAGGGCGGCACTGAGATTTGCCAGAATCTTCGCCGTTTCGGCCGAAGGCCCTCCCGGCTCGAGCGCACCGGTTGCCTGATCGAGCGCGATCATACCGGAGAACATGATCCAAGGGCCGGCCTTGATGACCGGGCTGTAGCGAAAACGCGGGCGCGGCAGACTCTTCGATGTCAATACATCAATCATGCGACTGCTCCCTTCAGAACTTGAGGTCCAGCGTGATTCCGACCGTGCGCGGCTGATTCGTCGCGACCCGGTTGAGGAACGCCGCATTCGCGCCGAGCGAATTCGTATCACTCAGCTCTGCCCGCGTATCGGCCAGATTGTTCACGAACAGGTAGCCGGAAATCTTCTCGGTGGCGACGCCAATTCTTGCATTGGCGATGCTGTGACCCGGCAGATCGTTCTCACCAAACGTGTAATCGACGATCGGACCGACCAAGCTGTCATCGAGCCGTGCCTTGAGGCGATATTGGTCAAACAACGGAGCCTCGTAATCGACAGCGACGCCCGCCGTGTAGAGCGGCACATCCGGGACTCTTTGACCCGTGCTGTAGATGGGCGCATCCGCCGAATAGGGAGCGAAATCCTGGCTGTAGGTGGCGTGCGTGTAGCCGCCATTGGCCGACAGCGTCAAGCCATCGCTTACCCTGCCCTTGACTTCGAGTTCAGCGCCATAGATGCCCGCGCTTTCGGCGTTGGCGGTGTAAAAGAAGCCGCAGGCGAGCGGCACCTGGATTTGAATGTTGGACCATTTCTCGTAATAGACCGCCGAGTTGACCGTCACCCGACCTTCAAAGAGACGCGCCTTCTCGCCGAGTTCGTAGCTCCATACCGAGTCCGATCCATAGGTGTTGGGCGCACCGGCGGGCCCGGTCTGCGACTCGCAGGATGCCGGGCCGCTGATTGGGACGTACTGGTTGCCGCCGCCGGGACGGAATCCCTTTGCCGCGCTGGTGTAAAGCGTCAGATCGGCCGTCGGGGTGAAGGCGAAACTCGCCATGGGCGTGACTCCCGAGGCGCTCTGATTGTCATAGATGGTGAACGCCTGCACCGGGTCGCCGCTGGCAAACAAGCCGGTGTCGTTGACCGACATGGTGCTTCGATAGTCGTAGTAACGCAGGCCGACGGTCACCTTGAACAGCGAGGAGATCTGATAACTGGCATTACCAAAGGCGGCGGCCTGGCGGATCGTCTGCGGCTGCGACTCGGTGATGAGGTTGTTGGAGCCGACGATCGGTATCCACGCGTCGACTATGGAGTCCTGCTGGAAGTTCGAGCGAAACTGGCTGTAGAAACCGCCGACCAACCATTGAAGCGCAGCATCGCCGCTCGATGCCAGTCGAATTTCCTGGCTCCATTGATGACTGGTATCCGTCTCCGTGAGGGGGGAATAAATGAAGCCCGGCAGTTGCACCAACGCTTGGAAGTCCTCGGCGAGATCCTGGGTTTGCTTTTCCTCGCGATTCCACACCGAGGTCGATGAGGTGAGGTCCATTCCCTCGAGGTGACCCTTGACGACGACGCTCCCCAAGGTGAATTCATCGGCAAAGGGCTCGGCGGTATCGATCGGCTGATAATGAGCGAGCGCCGCGACAGAAGTACCGGGCGGATTATCGTACGTGTTCGGACCGCCCTGGGTGATGCGCTGATAGAACACGCTCGGCGTGACCGACCAGTCATCATTGATTTTCACCAGGAGGCTCGCCCGTACTCCATGCAGATCTTCGTAATTAACGTTGTGATAAATCTCCTCCGGCGTCACTGCCGTCACGTTGCCGCGCGGCAGAGCGATCACCGTGCCGGGCGGCGCAGTCGGGTTGAAGCCCTGCTCCAGCGGGAAATTCCCGCCGAGCACGTCGCGATCGAGCCAGCCGGAGTTGTGCAGCGAGGTACCCACCAGGCGCAGCGCCACGGTGTCGTCGATCAGCGGCAGGTTCAGCATCACGTTCACATCGCCGTTGTCGTTGCCTCCCTGGGTGTGCGACCCGGTGAGCTGGACGCTGCCGTCGAAGGTATTGAGCTGCGGCTGGGCAGTCACGAGCTTCACGGTACCGCCCATCGAACCGGAGCCGTACAGCGTACCTTGCGGCCCGCGCAGCAACTCCACGCGGTCCAAGTCGTACAAATCGGGATCGATGACCACCTTGCCATTATTGGCGCCCGCAGGCGGCGAGAGCGGCACGTCGTCGAGATAAAAGCCGACGGTGGGGGCAGCACCGCCGTTCGAAGTCATGCCGCGCATCTCCAGCTCGGTTTGACCGGGGCCGGCCGTGCGGATCGACACGCCCGGGGTATCGGCGGCCACCGTGGCCAGATTCTCGATGCCGGCGGCTTGCAGATCCGCCCCGCTAATGGCGGTAATGCTGACCGGGGTTTTCAGCACCGTGGAGTCCCGCTTCTCGGCGGTCACCACGATCTCGGACAGCGCATCGGACCCGGACGCCGAGGCGGACGTCCCTTCCGCGCCTAGGGCGAGGCCGCCGGTGAGGCCCCCGGCGAGCAGCGCCATCATCCATTCGAGGCGACGAATCGACCGATTACGGCGAATAGCTCTGTTGCATCCCGACATTGTGCTTCCCTCGCGTATTAACGAATCTCTCACATATTGAGATATTGAATTCAATAAATAATATACTGCACGGAAATTCTAGGGGGTGTCAACGAAGGAGTGCTGCCCCGGTGGGGTGCGCTGCGATGGCCGCCGGAGCGTCGCGCAGCTGGAGCCTCGCGTGGCGTCGCGTCCGCTAATCCCCTCGGTCGGCCGGATCCAGCGCGTCGGACAGGGTTCCGGCCTTGATGCCGGCGGATTTGAGGAGTGCGTCGACCAACGGCGCCTGCAGCTTGTACTTGAGCGCGCTGTTCATGACTTGGTCCGACAGCGCGCCCTCGAGAGCGGGGGTTCCCGCCCCGCCGGCGGCAGCGGCACCCGCACCGGCTCCCAGGCCATCCACATGCAGGATCTTGATCTCGCTGATATGTTCGAGCGGCTTCGCGCTTTCGCGAATCACCGCCTGCACCTCGCCGATCGCCGCCAGCTTTGCGCGCAACGCCATGGCCTCAGGCGACATCACGTTTTCGGCCTCGTTGAGCGCACGGCGCCCCTTGGCGATGACGGCTTGGCGCTTATCCTCACCGTCGCGGCGCATGGCGTCGGCTTCGGAATCCGCGGCGGCCAACACCCGCACGGCCATCGCACGATGCTCGGCAGCCTTTGATTCGGCCTGCGCCTGCTGCACCAACGCCTCGCCTCGCACCTCGCTATCACGGGTCGCAGCCAGCAACGCCAGGCGCTTTTCCCGCTCCGCACGTTCGAGTTCGCGCGCCGAGATCACCTCCTCCTCGGCCCGCGCCACCTTGGCACGGGAACTCTCCGCATCGGCCTGCGCGGCATTGCGCCGTTGGGAAGAAGCGAACCGCGTCATGTCGACCGCTTCGCCGGCGCTCACTTCGGCCACCTCGGAGCTGCGGCGCAGCTCCGCAGCCTCGACCGCGATCTGACTCTGCTGCTGGGCGCGACGAATGGCTATTTCGCGTTCCTGTTGCAGCCGCGCATATTCCTCCTCCTTCTGCAATTCCAGCATCTGTTGCTCGGCGGCCAAATTCTTGATCTGAATGGCGACCTGCGAATCGCGTTCGATTTCGTTGCGCATGCGCCGCCGCTCCTCGATCTCGGCGGTGAGCTTGGTGAGTCCGGCTGCGTCGAAAGCATTGTTCGGATTGAAGAACTCACGCGACGCCTGGTCGAACTTGGACAGCGACACGCTGTCGATCTCGAGACCGCTGGCACCGAGCCCGGCTGCGGCCAGCTCGCGTATGCGCGCAGAGAAAGCGGTTCGATTCTCGTGCAATGCTTCCATCGTCTGTTCGGCAGCCGCGGTGCGCAGCGCATCGTTGAAGCGGGCCTGTAATAGCTGACGCATGCCATCGACGGACGTGGTACGGCTGCCCAAAGTGCGGGCCGCGGCGGCAACCGCCGCCTCCACCGGCGCGACGCGGACGTAGAAATCCGCCTCGACATTCACCCGCAGGCGATCGAGGGTGATGAGCGCGCTTTCATTCTGATGCGCAATGCTGATGCGCATGGTGTTCATGTTGACCCTGGTGATCTCATGCAGCACCGGAATCACGAGGGCGCCGCGGGCAATCGCCACCCGTTCGCCAAACAGACCGGTGCGCACGAAGGACAGCTCCGAGGTGGAGCGCTGGTACAGCTTGGAGAACAGCCACCACAACACCGCGATGACGACGATGAGAACCACGATCACCAATAAGATGGCGCCAAAATTGACTTGCATGAACCTACGGGCTCCTATTCGACCAACATGCGCAGACACTTCACGAAGAGCGGCCGGTATTCCTCGGGCAGGCGCTTGAGCACCCGTGCTTCGATGGCGGCATCGCGCGGCATGACGTGGTTCAACAACTCCGCTCCGGCGGGCGCGAGGAACAATTGATACGCGCGTTGATCGTCCTTCGCGCTGGCCCGGCGCACGAGCCCTGCGCAAACCAGCCGCTTGACCATCTCGGCCACCGTGTTACGGTCCATGAAGAGCCGGTCCGCGAGCGCATTCTGGTTGAGTCCCGGCTGCTGGTAGACGATGACGAGGGCTGCCTTCTGGCGCGGCGTCAAGGAAAGATCCGCAAACTCGCGCGCGAATAGTTCCTCTGCCGAAAAGTGCGCCCGGCGCAGGAGATGCGAGGTCACCTCATCGAGGTGGAATTGATCGAGCAGCTGGCGCACACCGGGTGACAGCCGTTCCCGCGCGTCCTCGGGATCCGACCGGCGCGGAGGGGTGCGGCGGCCCTTGGGTCTGGAAACGGCAAGTGCGCTCGACATGATTTAGGACGTATACAGGCTTATATGGGGAGACTTTCCACGACCACCCGAGTTATAGACCGCGGAAACGAAATGGTCAAGCAGCCGTTCATGATCGAAATACTGCTGAAAAGACAGGGAATCCCGCGATCCCAGCCGGTGACTTGATTTTGCATGCGCCATGCGCTTACAGTCCTCGACCAGCTCGATCGCGGATCTTTGATACGTATACGTCGTAATTACGGTGGAGAGTGCCATGGCACAGGGCGAGATCATCGCGGGTTTCCTTGCTCCTCATCCGCCGCATCTGGTGTATGGCGAGAATCCGCCGCAGAATGAACCCAAATCGCAAGGCGGGTGGGAACCGCTGCGCTGGGCCTACGAACGAGCCCGCGCTGCGCTCGACACCTTGAAGCCGGACGTGCTGCTCGTGCATTCGCCCCACTGGATCACCTCGGTAGGCCACCATTTTTTGGGCGTCCGCCATCTGTCGGGGCGGTCGGTCGACCCGATCTTCCCGAATCTGTTTCGCTACGAATTCGCCCTCGACGTCGACGTCGAACTCGCCGAGGCCTGCGCTGCCGCGGGGCGCGAGGCGGGATTGGTGACGAAGCTGATGCGTAACCCGAACTTCCGCGTCGACTACGGCACCATCACCACGCTGCACATGATACGCCCCCAATGGGACATTCCCATTGTCGGCATCTCGGCGAACAACACGCCGTATTATTTGAATACCAAGGAGGGCCTCAAGGAAATGGATCTGCTCGGCAGAGCCACCCGGGAGGCGATCGCCCGCACCGGCCGGCGCGCAGTGCTGCTGGCCTCGAATACGCTGTCCCATTGGCACTTTCACGAGGAGCCGTCCATCCCGGAGGACATGTCGAAGGAGCACCCGCAGAACATGCAGGGCTATCAGTGGGACATGCGCATGATCGAACTGATGCGCAAGGGTCGTATGCGCGAAGTGTTCAAACTGCTGCCGCAGTTCATCGAGGAGGCCTTCGCGGAGGTCAAGTCGGGAGCGTTCACCTGGATGCACGCGGCGATGAACTATCCGGAACTCGGCGCGGAGCTGTTCGGCTACGGCACCGTGATCGGCACCGGCAATGCGGTCATGGAATGGGACCTGCGCGCCGCCGGATTGTCGTTGCTCGAGCCGCCCGCCGCGCACCGGGCGGAGCGCCCGGGCCAGAACGGCTAACGCTCGAATGCCGGTCGTCTCCGCGTTCTTGGTTCCCGGCAACCCTCTGCCACGGCTGAGGCCCGAGGTGCCCGGACTCGGGCGGTTGGCGGCTGCGATGCAACGCGCCGGCCGCGCGCTCAGGTCGTCCCGGCCGGATGCGATTTTGGTTTATTCCACGCAATGGCTCGCGGTGCTCGAGCAGCAATGGTTGACCCGCCGGCGCAGCGTCGGTTTGCACGTCGATGAGAACTGGTACGAGTTCGGCGAGCTGCCGTACGACATCCATGCTGACACGGACTTGGGCCAAGCCTGCGTCAGCCATTCGCTCAAAGTAGGCGTGCACGCGCGCGCTGTCGATTACGACGGGTTTCCGATCGACTCGGGTACGATCGCCGCCGCATCCCTCTTGGGAATTGGTGGCCCGGAGTTTCCCCTCGTCGTCGGTTCCAACAACCTCTATCACGACGCCGGGACCACCTTGCGGCTCGGCTCGATGGCCGCGGCCTGCGCCCACGAGCAAGGCAAGCGGGTCGCGGTCGTGGGCGTGGGCGGTATGTCGGGCACGCTGTTTCGCACTGACATGGACCTGCGCGCCGATCGGCTCGCGACCGCCGACGACGACAAATGGAATCATCGCGTGCTCCGACTGATGGAGTCGGGCGACATTGCCGAACTCAAGCGTGTGCTTCCGGACTTCGCCCGTGAAGCCCGCGCCGACATGGGCTTCAAACATTTTTACTGGATCTTGGGCGCCCTCGAGGGCCGCTTCATGGGCGCTCGGGTCCACGGCTATGGGCCACTCTACGGCAGCGGCGGCGCCGTGGTGGAATTGACGCTTTGAATATCTCTTCAACCTTCACAGGAGCCATGATGATCATCAGGTTGAGCCGTGTCACAACGCTAGTGGGCTGCCTACTTTCCTTCGCCATCCACGCCGCTCCCGCAGAGCAATGCACGATCAAGATCGGCCGTGTCGTTCCCATGACGGGACCGCTCGCCGACGTGGGCAAGGACACTCCCTGGGTGGACGACCACAAGCTCGGGCCCATCAACAAGGCGGGCGGCCTCAAGGTGGGCAGCAAGCTGTGCAAGATCGACTACAAGATTTACGACAGCAAGAGCACCGTCGCGGGCTCGGCGGAGGCGGCCACTCGGGCGATCCTGTCCGACAAGGTGGATTTCTTGATGGCCCAGGGAACGCCCGACACCACCAACGCACCGTCCGATCTGTGTGAGCGCAACCAGATTCCGTGCGTCACTGCCAACACCCCCGTGGAAGCCTGGCTGTTTGGTCCCGATGGGAAACCGAAGACCTTCAAGTACACCTTTCACTTCTTCTTCTCGGTACCGGACCTGGTGAAAAATCATATCGGCATGATCAAGTCCCTGCCCGGCGGCTTCAATGGACACGTGGGTTACCTCTATCCGAACGATCCCGACGGCACCGTATTCGCTTCCTTGTTCGATCCAGCTTTCAAGAAAGAGGGTTGGACGCCGACGGATCCCGGCCGCTTCGCCGAAGGACTGCCCGATTTCAGCTCGATCATCAACCAATTCAAGCGCAGCCACGTCGAAGTGGTCACCGGCGTCCTCGCGCCACCGGACCTGCAAACCTACCTGCAGCAGGCGGCGCAGGCCGGTTACAAGCCCAAGATGTACGTCATCGACAAGGCCACCGGCTACCCCGATCCCATGAACGCCATCGGCAAACCGGCGCTCGACGTGCTGGGCGTGAACTTCTGGTCACCGGCTTATCCCGGCGCGTCGAAGTACGGCAAGTACACAGGCCAAGGGCTGGTTGATGCCTATGAAGCGGCAAACCCTGGCAAGCAGTACATTCCACCCTTGGGTTATGACGACGCGTCCTACGATGTGCTGCTCGACGCCATTCAACGCGCTGGCAGCACGGATCGCGCCGCCGTGGTCGCGGCACTCGCGAGCACGGATTTGGATACAGTCACTGGTACCGTCAAATTCAATGCCCAGCATTATTCGGTACAGCCCTTAGGCGGTGCGCAATGGCGTTACGACGAGAAGACGAAGAAGCTCGTCAAGGAAAACGTCTACAACGTCGTTTATCCCAGCGTCAAGAAAACGGCCGACATGCGGCTGTACCAGCAGCAGTAGCGGACCCTCGCGGCGTATGAGCGACATCTTGAGCGTGCGGGACCTCTCGAAGTCCTTCGGTGCCATCGATGTCGCGAGCGGCCTGAACTTCAACATCGTCGAGGGAGAGATCTTGGGTGTCATCGGACCGAACGGGGCGGGCAAGACCACCTTGTTCGGCCTCCTGACGGGGCAGATCGAGCCCACCGCGGGCACCTTGGTGTTTCGCGGCGAGAACATCACGGGCTTGAGCGCCCACGAACGCGCGCGACGAGGCATCGCACGCACCTACCAGGTACCGCGGCCGTTCGGACAAATGACCGTGTTCGACAACCTCAAGGTGGCAACCACGTTTGCGGGCGGCTTACGGGGTGGCGAGGCCATCGAGTGGATCGAACGCACCCTCGCTGCCACCGGCCTCGCCCGCTACGGCGGCACCCTGGCCGGGCGCCTGCCGCTGCTGGTACGCAAGCGCCATGAACTCGCACGCGCGCTGGCCATGCGGCCGAAGCTCTTGCTCATCGACGAGGTCGCAGCGGGACTCACCGAACCCGAGGTGAATGATTTCATCGCGCTCGTCCGGCGGATTCGTAACATGGGCATCACCATCGTCTGGATCGAGCATGTCATGCGCACCATGTTGACCGCGACGGATCGTCTGATGGCACTCGCCGGCGGCCAAATCTTGAGCATCGGCGAGCCCAATGAAGTCATCAAGCGACCGGAGGTGAAGCGTGTCTACCTCGGCATCTGAGGCCACGCGGGGACCCGCCGCTGGTACGCCATCGCCGGCCGGCGCCGCGCCATCGTCCGCCGCGGCCGCACCGCTGCTGCGCGTCACCAGCCTCTCGGCCTACTACGGCGAATTACGGGCGGTGTATGACGTGTCGCTCGAACTCGAGCCCGGCGACATACTCGCCGTCATCGGTGCCAATGGGGCCGGCAAGTCCACGCTGCTGCGCTCGCTCGTCGGATTGACCGGTCAAAGCGCGCGCTCACACATCCGCGGCACCATCGAGTTCGACGGCAAACGGCTCGATAAACTGACGCCTGAGCAAATCGTCGATGCCGGTGTGACGCTGGTCCCCGAGGGTCGCCGTTTGTTCGCGCGCATGAGCGTCGAGGATAATCTGCTGGCTGGCGCCTATCTGCCGCGCTGCCGCCGCAGCATCCTCGCGAAGCTCGAGGAGGTTTACACACTGTTTCCGCGGCTGAAGGACCGCCGCGGGCAAGTGGTTTCGCAAATGTCGGGCGGTGAACAGCAGATGGTCGCCATCGGCCGCGCGCTCATGTCCTCGCCCAAACTCATCGCCTTCGATGAATTATCGTTGGGTTTGTCGCCGGCCATGGTCGACGACATCTACGACAATCTGCGGCGGATAGTCGCCGGCGGCACCGCCAGCATCCTCGTGGAACAGGACCTCAAACGGGCGCTTGGCGCCTGTACCCGCTTCTGCGTGATGCTTGAGGGACACATCGTACTCGAGGGGATGCCGGGAACGGTCAGCGAGGAGGCGATCACCGCCGCGTACTTCGGTGCCGCCCATGGGTAACGAAGATCTGTATTGGATGGGCGTCGATCTCGCCAATGGTGTGCTGTCGGGCGCCATGCTCGGCGGCTACTACGCCCTCTTGAGTGTCGGCCTCGCGCTGACCTTCGGCGTGATGCGGCTCATCAATCTCGCGCACGGCGATTGGATCATCTTTGCCGCCTATCTGTGCGTGACGCTGGCGACGGTCGCCGGAGGTTCATCGCTCTGGACTCTCCTCATCGTGGTGCCGGTGATGTACGGCATCGGCTATGGCGTGCAGCGGGGGTTGCTCAATCACGTCTCCGTCCAGGCCGCCGAACGCCGCGGCATGCCGCCGGTGCTCGGCATGATGCTGCCGCTGCTGGTGACCTTCGGACTGTCGAACGTCTTGAGCCAGGGCATGCTGCTGACGTTCAGCGCGGACACCGCGACGCTTAAAAACGATCTCTCGTATTCCGCCATCCGCTTGTCCGAGGACCTCTCCATTTCCACGCTGCGCTGCCTCTTCTTCGTCGCTGCCGTGCTGCTGTTGTCGGGACTCGCGCTCTGGCTCAAGTCGACCCACATCGGCCGTGCCATCCGCGCTGCCAGCGATGATCCCGAGGTGGCCGCCTTGATGGGCATGCGCACAGCGCATGTCTATGCCGTCGCGAGCGGCGTTGCGCTCGCCTCGGCGGGCGTCGCCGGCTTCATGGTGGGGATGTCGCGTTCATTCCAGCCCTTCGATGGTTCCTCGTTCCTGCTGCTGGCTTTCGGCGTCGTGGTGCTGGGCGGCCTCGGCTCCATCATGGGCAGCCTCGTGGGCGGCGTCGCACTCGGCATCGTCCAGGTGCTCGCGGGCACCTATTTCGGTCCGGCCGCGGAGCACGTGGCGGGCTACCTCGTCATCTTGTTGGTGCTCACGCTACGGCCCCAAGGCTTGCTGACCGGGAAATCGAGCTGAGATGAAGCCGTTCTTCGATTCCTTCTACGGTAGCCGCGGCGCGGGCTGGGCGCTCGCCCTGACGTTGGTGCTGCTCCTGCTGCCCCTGGCGCTGCCGTCATCGAGTTATGCATTGCATCTGCTCTTCGCCATGTTCGTCTTCGCCACGCTCGGCCACGCCTGGAATCTCATGGCGGGCTACGCCGGATTGCTGAGTTTCGGCCAGCAGGTGTTCATCGGCATCGGCGGCTTCGCGCAGGCCATCGTCTTCTACTACACGCCGGCATCGATCTGGTTGGCATGGCCGGCAGCCGGCATCGCCTCGCTGCTGTTTGCGTGGCTCTTGTGCCTGCCGCTGCGCGACACGGACCGGGTCCGCCGCACCCGGATCGCGGTCGCCGTTGCGGTACTGCTGTGGATGCTCTACGAGTGGCTGATCGCCCTCTCCCCTCATCTCGATGTCTTCGGCAGCGCCTACACGCGACGCGTGGCGATCCTGCTGCTGATTTTTTTAGGGGCGCTGCCGCTACTCAGGCTTCAGGGTGCGTTCTTCGCCATTGCGACCTGGCTGATCTCGGAGTCCGTGGCAACGGTGTTCAATGGTTGGCTCATCGTCGGTGCCGGCGGCGGCATGCAGCTGAAATCCGATGTCACGGCGCGGGAGTTATACTATGCGGCGTTTGCGCTGCTGCTGGTCACCAGCGCCATCATCTGGCGCTGGATGCGCTCATCCTACGGGCTCGCGCTCAACGCGGTGCGCGACGACGAGGAGGCCGCCCGCTCGAGCGGTGTCGACGTCAACAAGATCAAGGCGGCAGTGTTTCTCATGAGTGCGGCCGTCACCGGTCTGGTGTCGGGACTCTATTTCATGGATGTGGTCATCATCACGCCGCCATCGGCATTCGCCTTGTCGTGGGCGTCGTACATCGTCTTCGTGGTCGTTGCCGGCGGCATGGGTACCATCGCCGGCCCGATCATCGGCGCGGTGATCTACATCATCGTCGACCGAGTACTCGCCGCAGCCGCCGGCCAGGGCTTGCTCGTGCTCGGCGTGCTGTCGATACTGCTGATGTTGCTCCTGCCCCGCGGCGTCATGGGCATCGTGCACGACGTGCGTTTCCCGCAACAAGGGCGACGGCGCAGCAGCGGACTCGACCATTGGCGCCGCCGGCTGTTGGGCGACGACCCGGCCCGCGACCGGGCGGCGCTGATCGATCAGCCCGGTGTGGTTGCCGCTTATCTCTTGCCCGCGAGTTGCCTGCTGCTCTTGCGGCGCGATGAGCCGCGTTATGCGGAGCTGGTGGCCGCCATGGGTACGGTCAGCCGTGAGCTCGACGAACTCAAACCCGACACGCTCGTCATCTATTCAACGCGCTGGTACGCGGTGCTCGACCAGCTCTGGCAGGGCCGCGCGCGCATGGCCGGCCTGCACGTCGACGACAACTGGCATGAGCTCGGCGAGATTCGCTACGACATCACCACGGATGTGTCGCTGGCGAAGGCCTGTGTGCGCGCCGCGCAGCGCGCGGGCATCGCCTCGAAGCTGGTTGACTACGCCGGCTTTCCGATCGATTCCGCCACCCTCGCCGCCCAGGCGCTGGTCAACGGCGATGGGCTCATGCCCACCCTGATCGTCGCCAACAACCTCTATCACGGTTTCGATGAGACCCGCGCCTTGGGCGAAATCGTCGCCGCGCAATCCGCGCTCCAAGGCAAGCGCGTCGCGGTGCTGATCCTGGGAGGGCTCTCCGGCGGCGAACACCGCGACCATCGGCCGTTCTCGGCGGATGCGTTGGCGAGCGCCACCGAAGACGAATGGAATCGCCGCATCTTGAAACTCATTGCCGCGCGGGACGTGGAAGACGTGCTGCGCCAGATGCCGGAGTTCGTCTCCCAAGCACGCGCCGACATGGGCTTCAAGCATTTCGCCTTCGCGCTCGGCGCACTCGGCGGCCGTATCGGCAACGCCGAAGTCTATGCCTATGGACCCCAGTACGGCAGCGGTGCCGCCGTCGTGCGACTTTTTTAACGAGAACACCATGCCACTCGAGAACACTCACTATCGTAACTACGTCGACGGCCGCTGGCGAGAGAGCGAGCGCCGCTTCGCCGACTTGAACCCGGTCGACGGATCCCCGGTCGCAACGGTGCACGAAGCCGATGCCGCGATGGTCGATGCGGCCGTGCGTGCCGGTCACGCCGCACTTGGCAGTGCATGGGGCCGCACCACAACCACCGAACGGGCGGCGTTACTCTATAAAGTCGCCGCCGAGATCGAGCGCCGCAGCGCCGATTTTCTGAGGGCTGAAATGGCGGATACGGGCAAACCGCTTGCCATGGCGTCGACCGTCGACATCCCACGCGGTGCCGCGAACTTTCGTGTCTTCGCGGATATATTGAAAACCGCGCCGCTCGACAGTTATCGCATGGACCTGCCGGGCGGCGCACACGCCATCAACTACACCGTCCGTAAACCTTTGGGCGTGGTCGGGATCATCTCACCGTGGAACCTGCCCTTGTTGCTGCTCACCTGGAAGGTCGCTCCCGCCCTCGCCTGCGGCAACGCGGTGATCGCGAAGCCCTCGGAGGAAACTCCCGGCACCGCCACCTTGCTGGCAGAAGTCATGGATGCCGTCGGCATGCCGGCCGGCGCCTTCAATCTCGTCCATGGCTACGGCCCGGGTTCTGCCGGCGAATTCATCACCACTCATCCAGACGTCAACGCCATCACCTTCACCGGCGAATCACGCACGGGCACCGCCATCATGCACGCCGCCGCCGACGGCGTGAAACCCATTTCCTTCGAACTTGGCGGCAAGAATGCCGCCATTATCTTTGCCGACTGCGACTTCCCCCGCATGCTCGACGGGATGATGCGCGCGGTGTTCTTGAACTCAGGACAAGTGTGCCTCTGCGCCGAGCGCGTCTACGTCGAGAGACCCCTGTACGAACGCTTTTGCGATGCACTCGCGAGCCGCGCCAGGCAGCTTAAACTCGGCTGGCCGAATGAGGCTGACTCGGATATGGGACCGCTCATCTCGGCTGCGCATCGTGACAAGGTGTTGGGATACTTCAAGCTTGCGCGCGAGGAGGGTGCCCAGGTCCTCGCCGGGGGCGGTGTACCGCACTTTGGCGATGCACGCGACCAGGGCTTCTGGGTCGAGCCCACCGTCATCACGGGATTGCCCGACACTGCCCGCTGTCTCAAGGAAGAAATCTTCGGACCCATTTGTCACGTAGCCCCATTCGATAGCGAAAGCGAGGTCATCGCCAAAGCCAATGACACCCGTTATGGGCTTGCAGCCACGATTTGGACCAGCAACTTGAATCGCGCCCACCGCATAGGCCCGGCCATGCGGGTCGGCCTCTCCTGGATCAACTCCTGGTTCCTGCGCGATCTGCGCACGCCGTTTGGCGGCGCCGGCCTCTCCGGTATCGGGCGCGAGGGTGGCATACATTCGCTCAACTTCTATTCGGAGTTGACCAACGTTTGCATCCGGGTCGATGCCGATGCCGCTGCCGTAGCCCACCCGTGAACTTAGCCTCGCTCCACTCATGAACCAGCTTGATCTCAATGGACGCGTCGCGGTGGTGACGGGTTCGGCTCGCGGTATCGGTTACGCGATTGCGGACCGCATCCTGCGCTCCGGCGGCCGGGTGGCACTCTGGGACCTCGATTCAGGTCAGCTCGATGAAGCTCAGGCTTCGCTGGGCGCCGCGGGCGAGTCGCTTGCTCAACCGTTGGATGTCACCGACGGAGGCGCGGTCCAGGCCGCTGCTGAGGCGACGGCCCGTCATTTCGGCAAGATCGACATTCTCGTCAACAATGCCGGTATCACCGGCGGCAACGCGCCCACCTGGGAACTCGAGCCTGCGGTTTGGCGGCGTGTCATCGAGGTCAATCTCGTGGCCCCCTATCTCACTGCCCGGGCCATCGTCCCGCGGATGCTCGATCAGGGGTATGGTCGGATCGTCAATGTGGCCTCGGTCGCGGGCAAGGAAGGCAACCCGAACGCATCGCACTACAGCGCCTCCAAGGCGGGCCTCATCGGTCTGACCAAATCATTGGGCAAGGAGTTGGCAACTCAGGGCGTACTGGTCAATTGCGTCACCCCCGCGGCCGCCAATACCGACCTGCTTGCCCAGATGAGCGATGAGCACATCAAGTACATGCGCTCCAAGATCCCGATGAATCGCTTCATCGAACCCGCCGAGATCGCCTCCCTGGTCTGTTGGCTGGCGAGCGAAGAATGCTCCTTCTCCACCGGCGCCGTCTTCGACTTGTCGGGCGGCCGCGCCACGTATTAGGCACCCAACCCGGCGCGCCTCGACCGACATCCTCAACGCGCTGCTTTCTGCTGCGCTGCTTTTTGCTGCGCCTCTTTGAAGCGCCCCGACGAAGCCGTCGGCGTCTCCACAGGCACACCCAGATGGTTGCGTACATCGACGAAATCGATCAGCCAATTCACCGGTGCCTGGTCCTTGCCCGGCCGCCGCGACGCGTAGCCCAGCATGCGCTGAACCCGGGGCGAGTAATTCCGCGCGATCTCCCAAGGCGCACCGATCGAAATCGCTTCCTCCGGCGTGAGCCATCCGAGGCAGAAACTCATGTGCAGTCCATGGCGCCACTGATCGCGGGTGACGTTCTCACCCGCGCCATGCACGGTCTTGCCGAGGTACAGCAAGGCACTCCCCGCGGGCATGACGGCGCCCACCGTATCCTCTGGCTTGGGCGTTTGCTTGAAGTCATCCCACAGATGACTACCGGGAATCACCCGTGTGGCCCCCACCTCCTCGGTGAAATCGGACAGCGCCAGCAGAATGCTCACCATGACTTCCGGCGCCGGTTTGCCCAACTCGAGAAAATGCGGCCAGATACCGATGTCGCGATGTAAAACCTGGCCCTTCTCACCCGGCCCCACGATCATGGCCTGGCCGGTGTTCAGCCAGTAATCGCCGACGAAGGTATGCTCCGCCCAGCGATGCATCAACTCATGATCCAATAATTCCGCGAACGCCGGCGCACGTGCCGCCAAGCGGGTAAAGCGTTTGGTCTGGCTGCCCCAGAAATGCGCCATTTCCTCGCCGATGTTCTCCGCACCCGGGTCGGTCGATTCAATGTGGGCGCGCAGCTGCGCATTCAGTCGCTTGACCAGATCTTGGTCGATGAAATCCTTGACGATGACGCCACCATCGGCCTCAAGGCCGGCCATGATGGATTCGAATGGATCATTATTCTGGAAAGTTCGCAAACGGCGTGACGACATCGACTGATCTCCGGAGCGGACGGCGACCTTTGAGACGCCGGGTTTAAGCCAGTGCCAGGATTTACCGGATCACTCGGGCGCTGTCCAGAGGCGAGACCCACTCATCCTTGCTAGGATGAGTCCATGCGCAGAACCTCACTCTTGTTGGTGGCCAGCCTCGCCGCTCACGCCGGCGCCGCGCAACCTCCGCCCAGCGCCGCGCAGCCTGCGCCCGCAGCGAGGGCGGCGGCCGGCCCTGCCGCCTACCTCGACCCCGGCACGGGTGCGTGGACCGGCGAGCAGATCGCAACCATGGGGCGTATCCGGGACGCCGCGCTCGACGATGATTATGCCTACCGCGAGCTCAAAGTCCTCACCGACAACATCGGTCCGCGCCTCTCCGGGTCGCCCCAGGCGGCCAAGGCGGTAGAGTACGTGGCGGCTGAAATGCGCGCCCTCGGGGCCACGGTCACCTTGGAGAAGACGCAAGTTCCCCATTGGGTCCGCGGCACCGAAACCGCAGCACTGGTGAACTGGCCCGGCATGGCGCCGCAAACCACGCAAAAAGTCGTCCTCACGGCATTGGGCGGCAGTGTCGCGACGCCGCCCGAAGGAATTACCGCGCCCGTCCTGGTCGTGCCCTCCTACGATGCTTTCAAGGCGCTGCCCGCGGGCGCGGCCAAGGGCAAGATCCTGCTGTTCAATCATCCCTTCGACAAGGAGCTTGCGGCCGAGGGTTTGGGCATCTATGCCTACATGCAGTCGGTGATCTATCGCGGCGCGGCCCCCAGCTTGGGTGCGAGAGCCGGTGCCGTGGCCGTGCTGGTGCGCTCCGTCGGCGGGGCCGATTACCGCCTGCCGCACACTGGCGCAACTCGTTACGATCCCGCATTGCCGAAAATCCCTGCTGCGGCGGTGACGGCGGAGGATGCCGACCTGATGGCGGATCTCGCGGCCCAGGGACCCGTCGAGATGCATCTCACCTTGACCCCGGAGACGCACCCCAAAGTGGAGAGTTACAACGTCATCGCCGACTGGACGGGAGCCATCCACCCTGA
>Ga0209208_10000877_pt1 | contig 41003 bp, 37 predicted proteins | sample S1TSphfallax_3_FD_187694 | JGI IMG/M metagenome (GOLD analysis project Ga0209208, IMG submission 187694) | Host-associated microbial communities from peat moss isolated from Minnesota, USA - S1T2_Fd - Sphagnum fallax MG (SPAdes) (version 2) | ecosystem: Host-associated > Plants > Peat moss >... | reverse complement strand
AATGTGAACTATTTCAAAACAAAAAAAAAATTGCATTTAAAAAGGAGAAAAATAACAACATGGTTAGATCTAATTATTAAAAACCAAAGAAAACAACTTAAATTATTAGTTGGGTTGACAAAGTATTGAAAATCTCATTGTCAAGGCATGAACTAAAAAACAAGTAAATTTAGGGTTACATAGGGAATTGGCCTTTGAATCCAAGGGCCATGGACAACAAGACCAAGCCTAATGAAGTCTACACATTTATAACTAACATGAGCATGTTAAATGAAGACAATCACAATTCATGTGAGGAATACAATGAGTATCAAAATCTAGAAAAAACAAAAAGTTGCTAAGGAACCAAATTCAATATATCAAGTACAAAAGTTATTGAAACAAAAAACAACATTGAGAACATGGAGCCTAATGACTTAAGGTATTATGTGGAATAGCATGTTTTATTACTATAGAGGAGACAAGGCTAATAGACTAAATCATTGAGTTAATAATAAACTTAGAGGGGCTTACACATGAGCCTAGAGTTGAAAACCTAATTTTACAAATCAAATTTTTGAGTGCTTTGCAAATTTATTGTCATTTCTTCAAATGCCAACGAGGACATGAAAAACAAAACCATTAGTTGACTACAACAAATCACATCTAATGAATATTTGGAGATTATGTAGCAAAAAGTTCTAAACAAAGAAATCATAGTTGAAAAAATCAAAAAACAAAAAAAAAAAGAAAAAAAAGGAAGAAAATAAATCAAGGAGAGTAGTTGAATCCATTAACTTGGTTGAACTAGCAATTCAATCTATGACTAAAAAGCAAGCAAAAATTAGCTTCAACAAGGCTTAATCTATATAGCAACCATAAAAAATGTAAAGGATAGATTTCATCATAATTTTCAAGTTGGTTACAAAGTTCATCCTACTAAACATAGATGTGTCAATTTAAACTTTACAACACCATAACAAATAGAAGCCAAAGCTAGGACTAAGATGCATGCGAAGGGGCATGTGACAAGGTTACAATAGATAAACATTGAACAAACAAGCAGCAAGAAAAAAGTGGGGTCTAGAATTTAAAGTTTGGAGGTTTAAGCAGGAGGAGGTGAACTGGTAGAAGCTTAGAGAAAAAGGATGCAGCCTAAAGAGAGATTAAAGCTTAAAGAAAGGTAGAAGTTTAGAAAAAAAACTATAGCTTAAAGAGAGGCAAAGGTTTAAAAGTAACTATAGCTTAGAAAAAGGTGGGATGTTTAGAGAGAGGATGTTGTAACTTAAAGATTGGCAAGGAGACAAAAATCAGCTTGGTGCCTCCATCATGTTCTTTGTGCTAGGGATGCCTGAAAAATTATATGGTCATACCACGTGCCAAGGAAATCTCATTTCTTCTGCTAGCCTTGTGTTTGTTTTTTTTGTCCTTTGTGCAATGGATTTAGTCCATTTCTGTTCACCGAAAGAAAAAAGAAAAAAACAAAGTCAAAAGAACTTTTCTTCCTTTTGTAGGTATTACCTAAACTTTCCTCGTATACAAAAGCTTGAATATTTGACACCATATTTAGGCTTTGCCTGGAGCTCCCTTGCCACTAGCCATGAAAAGGCAAGTAACCCAATGAATGTCTAAAGGACAGGCATATATATGCACAAAGGGTAGATGAGATACCCTACCTAGAAAAACTCTAGTAATGTATGGTCCACATATGCATTGTAGTTCAGTGAAATTTGGAATTTTTGAGAAGAAATTGGGGGAGAGTGACAAGTTTATTGGCCTTGCTTACCATGGCAAGAATATTGTGTTTAGATTCATTATAGAGTATAGTAGCTTAAAGGATTTTGGCCCCTAGGTAATAATAGGTCTATTTTTATATGAAGGTTTTTGAAAGATGATATTTTGGCTTGTGTTGAAAGACTACTTATAGAGTTACAATCTCTTGAAGGATTTTGGTTGCTTTTAGAGGATTTTTTGAAGACTATATTTTTGCATGGTGAAATATTTGAGTGTCCATAATTCTTGTTTTCCTTTAAAGATCCTTTTTAATGGCAAGGCCACAGTGTGAACACCCCCTGTTTGTATAATGGAAGGCACTGCTGGCAGTGCCTTTCCTGGTGTAATAACTGAGGACCTTTCCGAAGGAGCTTCGAGGGATCATCTTAGACTGAATGTTTGTAGAGTGAGAAATTTTGCCCGGTAAGGTGCCCTCATGACGATTTATTTCAAACCCACAATGTAACCTAGTTGTTGATGGCAAAGTCCGAATGTATTTTTGAGTTTTGGATTGAAGTGATTACTGTACAAGTTAGGCACTTTCACTTGGAATTGTTCTTTGTTGCTTAATGTCTTTTGCTTCTGCTCACCTTATAGGTAATGAGCCAAAATATCTCATTACATATGCCATATTGCACTGCCTATAGGCATAGGAACCCCTACAGAACTTATAAAGACCTTTATAGGAACCTACTTGTGTAAAAACCTCCAGATTTTTTGATGCTGTACATTTGGAGGGCATCTTAATTTTGCCATAAACAAGCATCAACTACAAGCAAGCATTTCAAAAAGCGAGCACCCACAAAGGTTGAGCATTTTCAGTTTTCAAAATGCTTGCATTACTTTTTTTTAAAAATTACCATGATACCCAATGGGTACCCAAGTGGGGTATCAAGCCAAGTATCATAATAATTTTAATTTTAAAAGGTGAAAAACTGGTCACTTTTGATGCTGTGCAATGGCCTCAGGCCAGGGCATTATCCGCCTTAGGGCCCCTTATTTCGGGAATGCCCTAGTCCTAGTGTGTGACCCTACACCTAAACCCCTAAACCTAGTGTTTCTTTTACTGCAAATTTTCTGCAAATTTCGACATGAAAAATATGACTCACCGATACAAGGATCTTTAATGGGAAAAATGACTCGAATTCGCCAGATTTTGAAGAATGTTTTTTTTCAAATCGCCACATTTTGATGATAAGTTCCAGGAGGCAGCCAAGAATATAGAAGGATTTTATTTTTTCCTACTTTGATATAAGGTATGTAGCCAAATTTGGCTAAATAATTTTCTGGATGATCGCCACTCTGGCTACACAACAAAATCCTCAAAAGAAACCCTGCCCTAAACAACCTGCGTTGACATTTCCTTCTTATAACTTCACTTTTGGGGTCGCGTGGCCACAAGACCACGCGGTACCTTACGACCGGGGCGTGCATACATTCTTCCTTACCGCGTACGCCTCTCTTCCCTATACATAGAACGGATCTTGTCGCGACAATGCGACAAGCTTGGAGTGTGCCTTGAGAAGCTCGGATCTCTTAGCTCCTTGTTGCTGTTGTTGTTCGTTTTGCTGCCGATCAAGCTCGAGTCTCTTCGGTGGTGTTGTTGTGGTTGGTTTTTAGAACTTTGCTTTCAGAAGCTAGATCGATCATTGAGACAGATCGTTGTGAAATTAAAAAATAATTTTTGAATATATTTTTCAGGACCTGGACTGATCTGATTTTAGCATGAAAGGCGCGATTCTAGACATTGGAGTGACCACCCGGGGACATGTTGTTGGAGAGGTGGGTGATCGAGCCCTTGTCCAAGTCTCGACCCTCGATGTTGAAACTGCAGTGGTTTCACAAGGTACCCGATTCCTTTTCATGACACCCAACATTATATCTAGTCGGTTGAGAAGTTTTCTTAGTATTGATGGAAAGCTAGCTAGCTAGGCGGTTCAAAATAGATCTTACATTGTGGACATGATGGTGGGAGCTCAGGTGGAGCGTCTGATGATGAGTACGACAGTGATTCCCATGAGTTAATTGCTGATCAACAACTCAGTCTAGATGATGATCAATTGCAACGGCATTTCAAGGTGGAGGCGATGTTGATGCACAATGAACGTGGATGTGTGGACTGCAAGGTGCCGATGCATTTGACTAGATCAAAAGCAGCAGCTACACAAGCTGATTCATCAATCATAAACGACTTGAAAGAGGAATGGGAGGACGTAGTATTGCTACTGAAAGCCATGCCAGATTGCATAGACTTGGAAGTATCATTCGTGAACCCAAGTTATCACAAGGAGTTGTGTTTTTGGAGGTCAAGGGCTTGCGGTGGCAAGAGATCCAGCACAGTGAACACGACCGAAATCCCTTCCAGCTACCACTGGGGCCAAGAAGCGATCAAGCGATTCTCTGGGCTGTTTTTCGCGATTCTCTGTTCCGCATGGTTGAGCAACATGCCCAACCTCGTGAAGTTGGTGGTGGGTTTACGGCCTTGGTTAGTGTGTCCGAGGTTGGCAGATCAAGGTGTTCTAGTCTCCACACTCATGACTTGCGACACCATGCCACAAGTTGTGAAGTTGCTGTTGGAGTTCAACCCAAGCTTGTTGGATTGCATCTCGGATCATCACCAATCTATGGAACTCTTCCCAGCTGCTGCAATGCCCGCGGGGAATAATATTCATAATCTGTACAATCCAAGCTCTCTATTGAACCAAGACTTACACAATCTAGCTCCTTTAATCCTAATGGGGCAGGAGTACAAGCCAAGCATCCTTCATTGGAAGCGCTCTGCCTTGAATGCAGCTGTAGGAAAACCTCACCTGAGCCCAGCTATACCCAATATGCCGAGAAGTCTTCAAGATGTGCAGCGATGCTACTCGGACTCAGTGAGCATCCACCACATGCTTCAAGACCTGGAAAGCCACTGGAAATTCAATGCTAGTATCAGTGGATTAAGGTCTCCGTGGTCTAAGATTCTTCCTAACCAGCTGTGGCAGACGATCAAACTCGAGATTCTGATGGAACCCAAAGTACTACCAAACCGTGATCTTGCGCTCAGAATTTCCAACCTGAAATTTCACAACAATGGGTACAATCGCAATACTAGCTCCAGCGAGTTTGGGTTCTTCTTGTCACATGTTGCTGTGTCAGTTACACCAGAAGTGGCAGCTGAAGACTGTTCAGTCAAGTTTGGACTTGAGTCTCCAAACCCAGTCTATGACTTCTCTGTTGCAAAGGCAGTGGGGACCAATGCCGGTGTGTCAGGGAAAGGACTAGTGTATATGGGTTGTAATTTCACGCGAGCAACAAGTGTAACCACCAAGAGTGTCACAGCTTGGAATCATGCACAAACACTTGGCACAGACTCTTCCTATGATTTCAAGTCTGGGACTTTCTCTTGGACTTTGAAGAACTTAGGTGGAATTCCTTTCAACTACCAAAACCCTAATTCTTTCCCCAGATCGATATCAGGTAGTGTATTTCATACTGGATCATCATGTAACCCATCAGCTACTGCTGCTGCTTCATTGCCCTTCAATGATGATGGCAGTGTGATCTTCACAGACAGAATGTACCCTGACACAATCACATGGCTACTCACACCAAAGTTGAAAGGGACCACCATAGCATGGCGTGTTTCAGTGGAGGTTTGTGTCACCATGCTCAACAACAGCAGTTGGTCATCCAGAAAAAGAGGCCAAACTCTCAAGTTTTGCTTTCCAAGTCACATGCAAAAGGAACTCAATGTCAGCTCCTCCGACTTGCAGCAGGTGAGCCCAACCTCAATCATTCCCAAAATATTCTGAAAATTCTCCAAATTCCACCACACTAGTGAAATAGGTATACAACTTCTTGTAGCTTGCATCTAGTGCAATTGTTCCTCCACTTTGAGCTTCAAGTACTGCATGATTACTCTGATTTCACACAACCTCCTGATATCCTTGGCATTTGATTTGAAAAATCCATGGGATCCAACATTGTTGTCACTGTTGTTTCCTGAGATTGTACATTGTAACTTTGTTAAAGTGTATTTTAGTACTAGAGCTGATCACATGAATGTGTATTTCACAATTGATGTTTTAGTTGGTATTGCCATGATAATAATGTCTGCAATGAATTCTCAAACCCAATTTAATTAGGTTTTGTCCCTCCCTGATTAATCGGTACTTTGTGGGGTGACCCAACATAATCTGTTCTGTATGCCTGTCACTGATTCTTTTACACAACTACTGTTGCTAGATGTATTAGGAACTTGTGATTGCTGATTTACATGGTCTTGCTTCCAAATTGGGTTTCTCTGAGGGAGATTGTGGTCTGTGCTGCCAGCCTTTTTCTCCATAAATCAACACCTGCTATTGTGTATGGCCATTGCCTGGAGAGGCTGTGAACTACTTATGGAGCAGCCATATATAATTTCATATCCATTGAGAGTCAAATGGAAATTGGACTCATACCAGGAGGTCTCTAAACAGTGCACAAACAGTTGAGGGTCATATGCTCAGCTCAACACAACACAAAATAGTTTCAAAGCTATACACCTATTGAAGCTCAACACTTATCTGGTTTCTCCTTGGGAATTTGAAGCATAACATTGAATCAACTTGCACAATTTTCAAGCCTGCTGTCATGCGACTGACTGATTCTTTTAACATCATGAATATGAAATTGGATCAGATATACTTCAATTATAGTACAAAAGCTGGGGTTCTAGATAGAAGAAAGGTTGACCTGCATTAGTTACCCCCAAGGAGTGTCAAAATTCGATGAACTTTCTGTAAACCTAACCAAGTGAAGAAAGGTGGCAAAAAATCGGGATTTTATTTTCCTTGGTGTTGCAGCCAATCACAAGTGAGTACTCAATCGTTACTTAGTCATAAGCCCCAACTCCCCTTCAAGTATCCAGGGATTTGCTCCAGTTGATAGGAGAATGCATGATATGCCACAGCTCTCAGGAGCCTGTATCCACACTAGTGTGATATCCACAATCTCCCACCCACTCATGCCATCCACTATCTTCTTGCTAAATTCCACTGTCACAATTGTGCCCCACCTAAAACCCAGTTTCATGATTGCACTTTGCAGTGTGAGCCTTTGGAGTGAATCTCACAACACTGGGAAAAGAAGGCATTTCACCTTGGAGCTTTAAGAGTCTTCATGGAGGCAGGTGGCATGCACAATGCCAAAGAGGTGCAGGTGTACACCCGACAGCCAGAAGCTGAATGATCACAATCCACATGTGACAGGCTGTTTCTTCAAAACCTCTTTACTTTGTCAGCCATTCACCATTCTCATGAGATCCCTGTTGGCAGCAGCAGCATACATGTTTGATAGCAGCAGAAAATCTGCAGAATTTTCAGGCTCCAGTTTGAGAACTCCTTTATCAATATGTTCTCCCATCTCCACATTGCCATGAATTCTACAAGTGTGGAGTAAAGTCATCCATACAACCACATCTGGGTTACAGAGCATTAGCTTGATCATATTCTTGGCCTTGTGTAGACGACCTGCAGAACCAAGGTTGACCATGCAGGTGTAGTTTTCCAATTTTTCAGAAATCATGTAAACTGTGTTCATTGAAGCATAACAGTGTATTCCTTCATCCGCAAACATGCATGACCACAGGCTAACAGAACGAAAACAGACGTGATATCATTTGGCAGTACACCTTCAGACAAGCTGTCAAAAATCTTAAGAGCTTCCTTACCATGGCCATGCATGGTATATCCTCCAAGTATGGCATTGCAAGAGAGCACATAATGTGATAGCATATTGTTGAACACTCTCAGCATCCTTCGTGCTCCCACATTTTGCATACATGTCAACCAAGCACTCAAGAAATCACTTGCTGGTTGTTTGTTTGTTTGTTACTAGAACTGCTCTGGAAAACCTCAATGATCCTTGAATCTATGAGAAATCAGGTATCTAGTCCAAGCTACTGTCAAGGAACACAGCAATCCTCACAGTTCACTTTCACCAGAACCCATGATACTCAGCAGCCCTTTTTCAGTGTGACCTCTTGTTCTGGAGAATTTACATCAAGAAAATTCGGGCATGTAATTATCTTATTGCTGACAAATTCCTCTGCAAGCGTACACATGATGTCTTACCTATACATGGCTTCATAAGTACTGACAATATCTCAAGATGATTGAAGTCCCACCTGAATAGAATTCAGAAATGACCTAAGGTTAGAGAGCATAGACACTTCAGATGAACAACATAGCAGCAACAAATCAGCAATCATGAAGAGGAGGAACCCAAACCCTAACAGAACAGAGAAAACAAACCAAAAACTCGGGAGAGGTTTGATAAACAACAACAGTCATACACATGTCCAGGGACCTCTGATAGCAACATGTATAGTACTGACCGCCTACCATTCCCAACTGCTCCCAGCTGGGGGTGCAGAAACACTGAGAGAAACTTCACAGATGTAGTTTGGGAATCCACACAGGAGTTTCTCTGAAATGGCCCACCAATAAGGAACAACAGCAAATCAACAAGTCAAAATCACTAGTTTACATGTAAAACAACCAATACTAACTTCTCTATTCAAACATGTGTCGATCCCATCAAGCCTACTGCATTCCAATAGTAAATTTGGACAATGTGGTTGGGATCAGACTCTCAAAGACAGAGTAAGCATTAGTCCCATCTCTCATCGCACTATGGCTTTTCCCTTCTGCAGATTCACTAAAAGCTTATAGAAAATTGACATGACAATCAGACACTCTTTCAATCACAAAGACTTCATATGTTCTCAGCAGATTTTACTGATGGTATACTAATACTTGGATACACACTGCACATCTGTAGGTAGTCATAACAAGGATACACTATTATGTTGCACATCATTTCTCTCAGCTTGACTCATAAAACTATCAGACACAAGTGTGTCTTCACAAACACAAATGAAGTACAGTGAACACAATGGTTGCCACAGACTACAAGATACACAAGATGTCTATTTGGTGGTGGAACAATACCACTAGACATGCTACAAATAAAATGAACTTAATATAGTGATTGACAAGACAGACTACTGGCATCACCAATGGTCCATGCAAGAAAAAATATCATGTCCTCAAAAGTGATGAAAGCAATTCACATCCCTCACCATGATTGCTCCAACTAGTTTTGAAATGAACTTTGTGGGAGAGTGGCATCTTCACAAACCCACAGATCTTTTGTTATTCAGACTGGAGTACCAGGAGCTGTGTTGATGAGCCCATTGCAATAGCCAGTTTCTTACTATGGTGACACAAATGAAACACCCTTTCTTCTTCTTCCACATTATGCAGCACAAAAATTTAGTATATTGCACACACCCCATGTCACATACATTAAGCCCTGACAATCTCTTCAGTTCTGCACAGATTTCAATTATCTGAGGGTGGTCTTGATTGTTGACTACAAATTTATGCACCTGATTATCCACTTCAATCCAAGTGCAACCTAGCTGTTTCTTTACACCTCAATCCTTTCTCTGCGATTCAACTTTCTCACAGAGATGCCTGTTGCCAGGTGCTAGCAGCAGCATAGATTTTTGATAGCAGCACATAGCCTGCAGCATTTTCAGGGTCCAAATCAAGAATCCATTTTTCTCCAATCTCCACATTACCATGAATCCTGCAGGCTCTGAGCAAAGCATTCAATGCACTCACATGTAGTTTACAGGGCATTGCCTTGGTCATATTCTCTGCCTCATGTAGGTGGCCAGCAAGGCCAATAAGGTCAACCAAGCAGGTGTAATGTTCCAATGTTGGAGAAACCATGTGAACTGTTATCACTGAGCAGCATAGAGTGTCTGCCTTCATGTACCAAACCCACAATGGCTACAAGCTGACAGAAGACAAACAAAAGTGATATCATTTGGCTGTACACCTTTTCCACACATCTGTTTAAAAATAATTAAGAGCTTTGTTACCATGTCCATGCATGGCACATCCTCCAAGTATATATGGCATTCCAAAAGACATCATGTGACAGCAGCTTGTTGAACACTCTCTGAGCATCCTCCATGCTCCTCCCACATATGGCATACATGTCAACCACGCTACACCCCACAAACACATCAGCCTCACAACCACTTTGAATTCTCTGTTCATGAGCCTGTCTGCCCTCTTCAAGTGCTCCTAAACTAGCACAAGTATTGACCACCAGAACAAAAAGTGAATCTCTTACTAGGGGTTGTGCCCTCTTGGTTGTATCTCTTGGAAAGCTCAACCATCTTCTCATGTTGCCCAGCCTTCACATATCTTGCAAGCTTTCCATTCCATGAAAAGCTAACCAATTGTGTACTGCCTGGTGCCATTGAAGCAAAGCTTTGCTCCCACCCATGGGAGGTAATGTGGTCAGTCCTCACTCCAGAGTCTGTCTTCGGCCCATCTTAGTTATCAATATGAGCATCAAATTTTTCTTGAGGTGTCAACTAGGTTATCAATATTTAAGAGGTAACAATCATCAATTATGCATAAGGATAAGTTATCAAATAATCAATTGATAACCATCGGTTATTAGCTGGTTATAGGGGTTTTAAACCCCCAAAAAAGAAAATATGTATTTATTTCCTGATTTTTTTGGGTTTTTTATCATAAAAATGTTAAGTGCTTTAGGATTGATAACCTACCTGGATGATAACCAAGTCATCTGGGTAGGTTATTAGATTTAGGAAGTAGTGGAGTAGTTGATTTTCAACCTCTCACAAATTGGAGGTTTATGATTTTGTAATTAAACATGAACAAAAATGGAGGGCCAAGGTCCTTATAAGTTAAGGGAAAACAAAGCACAATTTTCAAAAGTGTTGTTTAAAAGTAAATTTGTGAAAAACTTAAATGCAATAAGATTAGAATACGATGAATTAGCAATAGGATGTTTGAATCATAAAAAGATTTCAAGATCTTGTATATAGTTCCATGTAAAAAAACATGATAACCAAACAATTTTGCAAATGTTTTTTGAAAAGAGAATCCTCAGTGTTGTATATGAATGCTTAACAGGCATCCATGAAACTAGAAAACCCTTCTGGACTCCCCCCACAAGTTGTGTGGAGCCTCAACCCTTGCACAGCCACAAAAGCTCCTCAAACCAACGTCAATCCCTTTGAACTTGTTCATACTCTCCACACTAAGCTTTAGTTTTTGTATTTCATTGCCTCTCATGCAAGACCTCCATTTCTCACTCACTCTTGGCAAGGCCACCCACAAAGATGGAACAAAGTCTCAATGGGACATTTATTTTCGCCCCACCTGTTTTTCCAATGTAGAAAATCCATTACAAAATTTCCATGTGCTCCCTTGTAAAGTTCCCAAAAATTGGCAGACCAATAAATACAAAAAATTTGACTTGTATATATGTTTATATATGATAGCTTGCACGAGTTATTGAGCATGTGCTCATTGCCCTGTGCTCCACTTGCACAAGTCCAAACCTTGTGCTTGGAATCAAAGACCCCCCAGCTTGAAATCAAAAACCCTAGGCTATTGGGGCTTTGAAATCATGGGCTTGGGGAGAGAAAAAGGAAAATCTACCCCTGCTAATGGAATCTAGCAAGGAAAGATAAATTTCCTAGAGGTGAGAGTATGGTAAAAGTATGGCCCTTTTGCTTTTCCATAGCTATTGTTCCACTCCGGAATGCAGCAAGTTCAGTAGGTCAAGCTACTCTTCTGATAGGTGGTAATGGGTTCTACTAGGGCTTGTTTCAAAGCATAACTGATTTTGCCCACCATTATTGATTTTCATCTCAATCTTGTTCTTCAATGTGGATTCACAATTTTAAAACCCTTTAAATTAAACTTTTAAAGTCCCAGTGACACTCAATTAGGATCAAATGTTTGTCTTGTGGTGAATAGTGTTATCTCCATGAAAACAAATGCAAAAATGTTGAGGCTAGGTTCCACCTCATTTTTTGTCCATTTTATCATTTACATTCAATTAGGCTATGATATACATATGATCTATGTTGTCATTACTTGTCAATTTAGCAATCAATTGATGTGAAGTGCAAGCCATTGGTATTATGAGTTAAAGGTAGGAAAACTTTTGTAATTCAAAAAGAAATCTTGATGTGCTACAATAATCAAATACATTAAATAAATTTGTCTCTATATTCCATTCTTAAGTCTATACGATATATTTCAATATATTTATCACTATGTGATCACAAAGAACAGTTATAAATTTGACTTTTTTCCTCAAAAACCATTACAATTATGGTTTCTTAGTCAATCATTATAATGATTTTTATAATTCATAATTTGACCACAGACACATGGGAATTTTTAAGAATGGGTCAAAAGTAAATATCAATGAAAAGAATCTGATGTGAATTTGAAATTATCATTTCAAATACGTAAATAATATTGAAATCTACAATATCATCTAACAGGATCAATTACGTTCCTTGAAAACCATGTTATTAAGGTTTGACTAGATAAATAAAGTTAAAGAAAAAAAAATGGGAAATATATTTTAAAACCTTTCAAATAAAATCCCATTTTTATTTGTTTTAAATATGTTTACGCTACATAGTTTGAAAAAGAAATTGAAAGTTTTGAGCATCAAAGCAATGATTCTTTAAATTTTCCTATGATTATATAACAATATGTATATAATACATTGTTATAATTCATTGTGTTCACATTGCTATATATAAGACGTAATATTGTTATATGAAATTTGTGCATCGTATATCATGAATGTTATTATATAAATAAATCTCAAAATTTCAACACCAATTCAAATTACCATTTCAAAACATGACATATAAATAATAGTTACACCTACTTTTGGCTCCTATTAACATGACTACACCTTTGTAGCCTCATTGACATATGTGACACATGTGTCAGAGCATGGAAGTTGTTCAGCAAGATGCACATTGTTTGTTCTTACATTATTTCAACCATTTTCCTAGGTGGGATAAGTAGCCATGTGTTACTTCCACTTTTAGTATAATTAGTTGATTTTCTTAAAACTTCAATGGCGAAAGAAATGTGGGAATCCACCATGGGAACAACTAGTTACATTTTGGAACAAACCTTGGCCAAACCCATTACCACCAATGTTGGACAATTAGTAAGAAAACGCTTTATTATCAACCTAATTATTGATAACCTACTAGCCATTTATTGATTTTTTGAAAACTAATAGAGTATCTACTAATTGGGTAGTGAATTTTCAATTTTTAAAATCATGTTTGGATGATTGCAATTTCATCCACACAAATTATCAATCTTAAAAACCTAATCATGTCTATGATAAATAACATACTAAATAAATATATTAAAACTTATAACCTACCTTACCTATGCAATATAACTCAATGGTGGGTATTTGAAAATCAACCCTTAAGCATAACCAATGGTTATTCCCCAAAAATAAAACAAGTAAATTGATAATTGGGGGTATTGTTTTGACATTGAAATTGATAATTGATGGGTCTAATTTTTTATTAAATATTTTGATAAGCTACTTGGCTAGATACTTTTATAAAGGAATAAACAAATAAAATTGCTAACCACCCAATGGAATTATAACTTGCCCTACCAAGCTCTCCATGTTCTTAAATGGTTGATTCCATAGGACACAATATGTAGTGGTTTTCATGTGGCCTTTTTTGCTTCCTTTTAATCCCCTTACAAGGCATAATGGACAAATTGTCTTCTTCGATCTACTTGACATAACCATTGTCCAAAATCCACAATGCCCATTGTGCAAGTCATAAAAAACATTATGTTATGGAATGTGTTAGTATAGGCCATTGTGTTGTACCTATGAAGAACTTGGGCAAGCCAAAATAATAAAATGGAGCATAAGCACATTAAGCCCTTCAAAAATTGTTGTCACAAGTATAGTATTTTTGCATTTAATTTTTTTTGTAACATATGGAGATCTCACATATTGATTTTTTTTCTTGTTTTAAGTATTTTTTATTAGCATTGATTTAAATTAATAAATTCTCTGTTTTTTAAACAATAAACTTTGAAAAACTTGAGTGTATGGAATCTCTCTCTCTCTCTATATATATATATAGATGAAAAAATAATACTTATCACATAGCATGAAAAATTAGATGTATACTTTTTGAAAACTAAAGTTGTGGATGGAATTTTTGTTGATTTTTTTTTTGATGGATGACATTGATATACATCCATTAAATCTAAGAGAATTAATAGTTTTAGAGTTTTTGGTTCAAAATCCATTAAAAATATATTTTTTACCACTTGTTTGACAATAAATGCACAATAATGTCTTCTTTTTAGGAAAAACCCACTACCATATGAAAAGAGGAGGATATTTTACATGTGAGGTCTCCATTATTTTTTCAATTTTCTTTTATTTGGTACATGTTTCATGAACCACAAACATGAGGCCCTATGGTTGTCAAAAAACATAATTATATATTTTATGTACATTGATTTTATCCAATCCTCTTCATCTAGCTATTGGATCAAAATTAAAATTGACTCAAATTGAACTTTGAATTCCAAAATGTTTTCATGCAAATTTTTAAATTTTTTGTTTATCTTTAGAATAGCCAAAGGATGTCTTCATGATTTTAGCCTACTATGTATCACAATATTTGTTAATAGTTATACATCATTTTTTTTGGTGATAAGCAATTCACCTTTAGTGTGCCTTCACACAATGGCATGTACATAACATCTTCCATAATACATTAAATTTTTTTAATTGCCTAGTAATGTAAGTTTATATCATTTATTTGGGCAACCTCTACTTGTTTTTTAAATTAGATTAGTTTTATCTTTCTCCTTGCAACAATTTTTTTTCCATTTGCCCCCCCACAACAACAACAAATAAACTTGAAAAATTTGTGCATCTCCAATTATAGTGTTTTTTTTTTTTTTAAGTTGAACTTTCAAATGAAGGTGATAAAAAAAATCCAATGCAACAAGGTAGAAAGGAGTTTTTTAGAAAAAGTAAATCAATGTAACCAAGTTTTGAGGAAAAAAATTTGAACTCACCATATTTGTTGGATATCAACTTCCTATGAAGATATATAAGTTATTTTTACCAAGTTCTACTTACTTGAGATATTTGTGTTACATGCACATACTTTTGGGACTATGAGATATGTTAGATAAGTTTATTTGGATATTTCTAATTAAATTTAGTGTAAAATATTTCAATGCATGTGATGATTCATTCCAATTAAAGGGAGGTGACATATGCATGAGATGATGGCCTTATGCATGTGTTTGTGCATGCACTTTTAAGGTAGGGAACATTTGCATGGGGGTGTTCACCTCTTACTAAAGAGCAAATAGAGCTCGAGGTTGGATCATAAGTTTATAGCAACATTTGCGTCATCTTAAGGTTGGGTGGATAGCTAGTTGTAAATCAGTGTTTTTATCATCTCTTTCTAACATTGATCAATTGTTAATTTCCAACATGGTATCAAAGCAAGATTGCTTTTGAGGGAAGGAAAAATTGAAGTTGTTTTATACAATTCTTGAAAGCTATAAAACATTGGGCATGTGTTTTTTAATTAGCATTTTGTTGAAAGTTTCAAAACTTTAGGTGTTTGTTTTTTTGCATTATTGCATTCAAAATCATGGCGTCCACTGTTAATGTTCAAAATATTGAAAAATTGAATGGCAATGACCTTCATAAATGGAAGATGAAAATAATTTTTTTCCTGCATAAAAAGGATTTGTGGGATTTCATAGGAATTAGAAAAATTATTGCCACCAAAAGTTGAATTGAGAAAGAGTTTTCTTGAAGGAAGGCACTCTTGAACACATTTGTTCATGAAGGACAAATTGGCTTATGGAACAATTTTCCTAAATATTGTTGATTCTTTGTTACATCATGTAACAAGTGCAAAAACTACAAAAGATGCATGGGACAATCTTTGTGCAACGTTTGAAAAAACACATGTTGACAACATATTACAATTACATCAAAAGCTTTACAATCTTAAGATGGAGGAAAGCACTTTGATGCAAACTCATATTGACAAGATTTAGATGATTGCATATTTATTAACAAACATTGAACATTAAGTTTTTTGATGAAAATATGGCATTCACACTTTTAAAGAGTTTGCCACCATTTTTCCATACCCTTGTGGTTTCATTTACGTCACAACCCTAACATTGGGTTCGCAACAAAATGTGAAGTGTAAGGGCCCATGAGGTTGAGAGTGTGTTTAGGTGTGAAACACATTATCACAAATGGGGGAGAATACAAGGGATGAAACCCAATGACTCTCAAATGCACTCCCACTTTGGGAGTTGCACTTGTGCGGGAGTTACGAATGTTCAGAACCCTGGTTGGAAGGGCAGACAAGCATCAAATTGGGCCCCCAAGATACCATTAGAAATTTCTTAAAACTTGGATGCTTAAATTGCCCTCGCATTGTTCATTTAAACCTGATTTGCATGAGTTATGATCAAAAGAAAGGGCGAAAGTCAAATTGGGAATTTGACTCCCAACCACAAATCCCTTGAAATTAGGGGTCCAATGAGGTTCAATTGGAACATATTTTACACCATTGGAAAGATATTTTCAAGGGCTATAAGACATTATTCTTGAACTCTCAAACAAAAATTTGATTTGAAAAATATATAAGTGTCCAAAGTTTTGGGACAATAAAAGTCCCAGGTAAAAATGACATTTGGATGTAGTCCTTGTGGAAAAGCATAGAATATATTATAGGGAGGGGAGTGGTGCCTCTTCCCAATGGTTGCGAGCCATGTGAAGCTTGTGCTTCAAATTATCCTTATTAAGTTCGTTGCACCACTTCCATTCAATTTGCACTAACCGCCTTTTTTTTATTGTGTGGGTTAATATCATCATGAACACACTTATGAGTTGTCCTAGTCCCATCTCGAAGCTCCAACACATCCTCCCACCCCCAAAGTGTTATAAGTTAGGGAACGTGCCCTTACTATCTTCTTCTTCCATTGTTTCACTCTGGAACCCACCTTTGGGTCCCTTGAAAGGTTTGGGGGTGCGTCAATTTAATATTCGCATTGATCAATTATCTATGGAGTAACCATGTGAACAATTGTTGCAAGAATAATTACGATGTAAACAAGAAATGCAATTTAACCATGGTATAAAACATAAATGATTAATTAGTAAGGGTGTTTATTGGAGGTTCAAAAGGGTTGTAAATTAGAGGAAGTTCAAGAATGAGAAGTAGAAGAAGAAAGAAGATTACTACAATTATGGCACCAAAGGCCATTTTGCAAGAAAATTTGTAACAAAGAAACAAGATTAGAAAAACAAATTCAAAGGTTTTTCACAAGTAACCACAACAAGCAAAATTGAACTTCTTGCAATTGTTTTATCTATTTTTGCAATTTGTAGGGATGCACGGTTTGTTGATTATAAAACTTCACAACATTTAACCTTTCAAAAGGAAGTATTTTCAACCTTTGAAGAATTTACTTTGAGTCATAAAATATATCTTGGAGACAATAATACACTTGATGTATGTGAGAAAAACACCATTTCTTCAACTTGCCAAATGAGATTTTCAAGTGTATTGAAGATGTGTTGTATGTTCCAAAGTTAACAACAATTATGTTATTGATTTGTTAGTTAATAGAACAAGGCTTCAAAGTGGAATTTAAAGCCACCAAATGTTGGTTGAAGGCTTTTGATTCAAACAAGGTGATTGTTGAAGTTATTCAAAAAAGAAGGTTATATAAGTTGGTTGGGGTTACTCAATCTTTTGTTGTAAAATGTAACACCAAAATAAAAAAGAATGACTTGTGGCATGAAAAACTCAAACATGTTTCTATACATGTTTTAACAACCATGGACAATAATAACCTTGTTGAAAACATGGATCTTAATGGAAATTATGACTTAATGAGTTTTTTGCAATGGATGTGTGTAAATAAACACCATCGTACCCCATTTTCTTTTAGTGGGGATTTTTGTGAAAGGAAATTCTTGGGCTCATGCACATAGACCTATATGGTCCCATGGTAATAACATTTCATGGAAAGGCAAAATATTTTCTAACCTTCATTGATGATTTCTTTAGGAAGCATTTTTTTATATCATGAAGACTAAATTTGGAATGTTTGACAAGCTTAAGTTTTTCAAAATTTTCAAAACTTTGAAAACCAAATCAAATTGGAAAGAAAATCAAGGCGATTAAATGTGATGGAAGTGGGGACTATAATTCTTAAAATTTTAATGCATTCTACAAGGAAAATGGCATTATGAAACAAACAACCACTCCATACACACTAGAGCAAAATGGTGTAACTGAAAGGAAGAATCAAAAATACTTGTTGAAAATGTGCAATGTATGTTGCAACATATGAAGTTGGATCATAGATCATGGGCAAAAGGAATGGCAATTGTAACATATATTTAAAATCAAATCCCTACCAAGGCAATTTCCAACATCACACCAAAAGAAATTTAGTGTGAATACAAACCTTCCATAAATCATTTGTGTGTTTTTGGTTGTGTTGCATTTGTTCATGTGCCAAAGGAAATAAAGATAAAGATTTCAAAGGTGTCAAATGCATATTCATTGGCTATTGTGAAGAGACTAAAGGGTATAAATTGTACAACCTTATAAGCCAATATGTTATCATTAGTTGTGATGTTATTTTTTATGAATCTAAAAAATTTATTGGAGAAACAATGGTTTCAAAGTTGGATTATGAATTAGAATAGATGGTTCTAAAGTAATAACTAAAGATGGAGGATGAAAAAAATCTTCAACATGTGCAAGAAAATCCAACGATGATTGAAAAAAATGTGAATCTTTTTTTTTTCTATTGATGTTGATAAACCCCATTCTTTTGTGGAGGGTTTGAATGGTGAAAATTCACAACATTTGAAAAAGGCCATGGATTTTGAATTTTAGTCTTCACAAGACAATAAGATGACAATAATCACAAACAAATGAGTTGCAAATATTCAAGATCAAATATAATGCTAATGGCTCTGTGGCAAAACATAAGGCTCATTTAGTGGCTAGGGGATTTACACAATTTGAAGGTATTAATTTCAATGAAACCCTTTCCTTAATTGCATGAATGGAATCATTTCAAATTGTACTTGCAGTTGTAGCCATTGAATATCTTGAGGTGCATCAAATGGATGTTAAAATTACCTTTTTGAATGGAAATATTTCAATGAAAATATATATGCAACAACCAAAGGGCTTTGTGGTCAAAGGTAAGGAGAATATATAATATGTAAGCTTTAAAAATCCTTGTATGGTTTAAAGTAATCTCCTTGTGAATGGAACCATAAGAATATAACAGTTTTTCATCTTAGGAATTTGAAAAGAATTTATTAACCACAATGTTTATTTTTTAAAAGTTCAAGAAAATTCTTATGTGATCATAATTTTGTATGTTGATGATGTAATTTTGGCCTTTAATGACTTGATTCTGTTGAAAGAGACAAAGGATAATCTCTTGAAGAAATTTGAAATGGTGAATCTAGGTGAAATCTAATGTTGCTTAGGGATACAAATAAGTCATGTTTAATAAGATCGAACATAAGTTTATTTGAACCAAAACAAGTACATCGATCAAAAGTATATTCAAGCAATTTGGAATGGATGAAAGTAAGTAATATGAACTCCCTTTATAACCAATTGTAAACTTTTGAAGGATATGGGTCTTCAAAACGATGTAGATTTTGAAACAATGCAACCTATCTCATTTCAAAATGTTATTGAAAGTCTCATGTATGAAATGGTATGCATAAGACTTGATATTGCACATTAGGGAGTGGGGGTTGTGAGCCAATTTATGGCTAATCTTGGGTAGTCACATTAAATTGTAATGAAATAGAATTATTTTTTATTTGAAAGGCATAATGGATTTTTGTCTATGTTTCAAGGAGGCTATTATGGGCAAGGTGGATTCTAATGAAGATGTTACTGTAGTTGGGGCTATGCACGTTTCAACAAAAATGTAAACCATAACCAAGGTTCCAATGGAACATGTGAGGCCATACACATTTTGATGAAAATGTACACCATAGCCAAGATTTTGAAAGGAACATGAAATGCCAAGTGCATTTTGATGAAAACATAAGCCATAATTAAGGCTTTGAAAGGAACATGAAGGGCCAAGCACATTTTGACAAGGTCCCAAGGACGGAGGAGGCTAGGTTAATGTAAGCCATAGTTAAGGCCAAACACGTTTTGAAATAAACATAAACTAAAGCCAAGGTTCTAATAGGAACATGAAGGGCCATGTGTGTTTCAAAAATGACATCTATGATAACCAAGAAATTAACATAAACAATATGGGCCAAATGCATTCCAAAATAAATGTTTACCAAAACCAATGTCCCCAACATTGGGGATTATGATATTGTTTATGGAAGTGCACAAATGTGTGCCTATTGTGATGCAATTTTGGTTGGCAATATGGACGATCGCAAATCCACATCAAGTTATGTTTTTTTATTAAAAAATGGCGCATCAACTAGAATAGCAAGAAGCAAACTTCTATTGCTATGTCATCAACAAAAGTTTAAAATATGGCAACTTCACAAGCAACAAAAGAAGCAATGTGGCTTCCATCAATTTTTGGGAACATTGGTATTCTATATATGAAACCCATCGTCATATATGGTGACAATCAAAGTTATATATTTTTATCAAAGAACCCAGTCTTTCATGCTTGCATGAAACACATCTTTATTCATCATTATTTGTTGCAAAAGAAGATTGAAAGAAGCTTTTTGAAGTTGATGTATTACAATGTGGAGAATATGGTTGCAATTGTTTTTACCATGGAACTTTTTATTAACAAGCATGAATATTTCTAAGATTTGATGGGTGTGGGTTAAATGTGTAACTTAAAAATTTGTTGAGTGAAGGTGTTGAATATCAACTTCATACCAAATCACTTAAGTTATTTTTATCAAGCTATAGTTACTTGAAATATTTGTGTTACATGCACATACTTTTGGGACTATAAGATATGTTAGGTAAGTTTATTTAAATAGTTTTAGTTAAGCTTGGTGTGAATATTTTGATGGATGCGATGATTCATTCCAATTAAGGTGAGGTGACATCTACGTGAAATAATGATCTTGTGCATGTGCATGCATTTTTAAGATAGATAACATCTACATGGAGGTGTTCATCTCCTATTCAAGAGTAGGCCAAAGCTCAAGGGTGTATCATAGGTTTATAACAACATTTATGTGATCTTAAAGTTGGATGGAGAGCTCATTGTAAATTAGTGTTTGTATCATCTCTATTCTCTCATCGATCTGTTGTCAATTTCCAACAATATTTACACACTGCATTTCAAAAAGTATCTAAACTATAGGACGATTTGTGAAGTTTCATACTTTTCTCTTTCGCCTGTAGCCAAACTTGGCTAATTCCTCTTGTGGAGGATCACCTCTGTGGCTACGTCACAAAAATGAAAAAAATAAAAAAACCTGCTCCAATGTTCTAAGAACTAAAACCTACAGGAAACTGGTTAACCAGGAACCCTAACCCCGACCTGGTAATCAGTGGCCGCTTTGGAAATTCCCAGGAGTCAGCAAACATAATTTTCAAAGAACAAAAGAGTCAAACGAGTGTTATGCACTTATTTGATTTTTTAAATAACCAGTGGTTTCGGTTCCTTAAAATGTTCAGAATCAAAGAACTGTTTCTTTTGAACAAATCAGAATCAGAGAACCATTGGCTCCGGTCCTTTTCAGAAACACCAAAGAATCCACAGTCTTCACGAAAAACTCAACAAAAAAAATTCACGGTTTGTAAGGCAGTCTTTTGAATATTTGAATATTTTTTTGAGAATCAAGGTTCTATACCAAGACTGGTTTAGTGAGTTTTTTCACATCTGTTGAGTAAGTGGGTATATACCGAAGCTGATAACTGGTGAGTATCTCTTGCAGAGTCTAACACTCACATGACACTGAAGTCAAACAGCATAATTTTCCAAAGGATCTGCACAATAAGTATGGCATGCTTTAAAGAAGGGCTATTAGCTAAGGAAAAATATGGTGTCAACAATGTCTAGGAATAGAATATGCATGCAGCCAATGACACAACTAAACATGCGCCAAAGAGGGTTGATCTTTTTTCGTTTTGGGGGAGATGGTGGGGAGAGAGGTGGTGAAGTGGGGAAGGGGGGCAGAGTGCGTGAGGATGGAATTTCTTAATTCTTATGTTCCCATCATGTTCCCAATGATGTTCCCTAAGTTCTCAATGGATACCTCCTGGTGTTCCCTAAGTTCCCTTTTTCTTCCTCAAGGGTGTTGCTAATAGCACCTCACTTCATCTCATATCCTTTGCCCAAAGTTGAGCCAAAGGGTAGGGACTTTATCCTCACATAGAAAGTGTTATTTTATGTGAGCCTCTCAAATATCAGTCTTTTTTGGTGATGGACCAATCAAAATGGGCAATTGCAAAATCAAAACAAAACTTGGGAGGGAACCCAGCTAACAAATAAAGAGGTGACACTCTGAAACAATGTCAACACATGATGATGACAATAGTCAACATGGATCAACATGTTTTTTAAGGAATTTTTGTATGCAGCCAAAATCCATAGGAAGATGTAAAAAGAATGGCTGACTATAGGAATATTTAGCCACATTTGGCTAGAACCAAATATGAAAGACATATCTTTAATCATCCTTTTATATTTTTGGCTGCATACTAGAAGACCAAATAAATTGGATAGAATAAAAAACCACTTCATTGTCAAACTTTTCATTTTTTGTCCACTTCATTGAACGTTGTGGAAATCTTCACTTTTGGACTACATTTTGTGAGGATTATTTGTCAAAGATTCATGAGCTACACGAAAGAAACCGCGTTTCTATTGAAAACGAGATGGGTAGAATGCGTGAATAAATGGGGTGGGGGGGGGATTAACGCGTCACTTTGAACTTGAAGCATTGCCTGTACTCAGGCCCTTCTCCTATACAAAATGTCTACCTAATTACAGATCTACTTACCCTAAAACCCTACAACACTCCAGAGTCCAGTCTCCGACGCTTTGGTTTCCTGGCAGATGCAGATTGCAAATCCTTGAGTAATTTGAAGAGTCATTGAAGAATTGAAGTTCACATGTTGAAGAATTGATGAACAACATCCCATTTCCTTAGAAGAAATTTGGTTTGAGAAAGCACACCCAAAAAATTTGCATTCTTTTTAATTTGTTGTTGCGATGCAAATTCTTCTTGCACTTGAAGTGGGGTATTTATTAGGAGCTCTTGATGTTTGTAGTGGAATGGAAAATATGAGTATGAGGAGGAAGTCCGTTGTCAATATGTTGAAGGATTGAAGAACACCCAATTCTTTTCTTCTCAAAGAAATTTGGTTTTGAGAAACCAAAAAAAATTTGCATTCCTTTTGTTGTTGCAGAGAGGGAGGATTGCTGATCGATGGCCCAAATCCCTGTTTTGTCAAGGCAGCGGTTTTGTGTTGAAGAAGAAAAAAAATTGCATGAGCTGCCATTGAGTAGTAGTACTACTACTACTCTGGCAAATAATAGCAGTTTAGGGATCACAACAGGATCGCATGTGCCCCCACAAGAGGAGGAGAGGCGGAATGCTGTTGCAATTGAAGCAGTTGCGGATGATGATGAGGAAGAGGAGGACGACGAAGAAGATGTGGAGGCGGTCTTTACCAGTGTTGCAAATCCAAGACCCACATTCAATGTTGTGGCCTTGGGGAACTTTGCTTCACAAGAAACCAGTATCAAACCTGTGAAATGGTGGTCAAGAATCCAAGATAGTTCGTCTCTTTTGTACTCTGCTCTTAAATTTGTGGCTGCTTTGCACTTCCATTTGGTTTTTTTCAATTGCAAACACTCTTCAAGTTTATTTGAAACTGCAGGATCTGATGAGCATTGAACCCTAATGCACCAACAACATGCAGAAGAAGTCTTCTCATCTGTTTTGGTTTTTTGAGCAATTTCTTTGTTTTCTCCTTCTTGGCTAATATTATCCCCTTTTTTTTGTATGGCACTTTGCGGGGTAATCTTCTCCTGCAAAGTTCAAACCTTTGACTCTTCTTCATCGATCACTGTACACACAGCTAACGCAAGACAGAGTAGAGCTTTGTTTTGTGTGACTTGGGGAAGCTGGGTGATCACACAGGCTGGGTAGGCATGGAAGACAAGCTTGTACAGTGGTTTGGACTCGAGCAATCAAAGTACCAGTGGGCCATCGATGAATTCATGGACCATCAACTTGTGAGCTTTTCCATCATTATCTCTCTCTTGCTTGCAAGTTAAGATGAAATTTCCTTTTGTAGATCCAACAGGATATTATACAGGGACTTGAATATCTATGTGCTCACATCCCAAGTCCACAAGAATGTTATGCTATGTAATTAATCCCCAGATCTTTTTTCCAGAGTGGAGATAACCAGAAACCCGCAGTTCAATGTGTGGAAGGACTTCATTTACAGCAACGGCAAGAGCAAGCAATGCAGGTATGGCCATTCTGGCTCCATATATCAATGTCCCCGAGTTGTTGAAAGTGTGGAGAATTTTTCTTCTTTGGACATGAGAGAAACTCACCCTATATCTATGAAATTGCAGAGAATTAATCTACACAACAAAATGAAGTTAAACACAACAATGAGTGAAACCCATGGTCCTCTTTTTCAAACTCATCTTGTATGCAGTCAAGAAGCTTGTCCTGTACATTACAGTCTGGGCTTGAATTTGCAGTTGGGTGTGTGCATCAACTGAGATTCATCCAGGACATAAAACAATATAGTCAGATTGAACCTTGCACAGTTGCAAAAGTAGTCTGCAATCCCATATCTCCATTGGAAAATCACAAGTCCCTTCAGCTTCCTAAAGATGGTACGAATAAAGATCATAATAGGTTTGATACTGTGAAAGGGGTCCTTATCAGACCCAACCAAGCTATCCAGGTTCTCTGTGCTGTTGATGCATATGAAATGAGCATCATCTTGATCTCATGATGGATTGAATTGTAGATCTGGTTAAGTTTTGCAGATTAGCTGAAATATTAAACACACTATTCAATCTTGAAATTTGAAAAGAAGCAGGATCAGGGTTCCTATTCAGACCCTTCTCTATGCTACCAAGGTTGCAGAGACACGCAGAAAATCACTTTAGTGTTCAGAGCTGTACACATCATTTTTTCAGTGGTGTAGAATGTCATGCAAGCAACCATCTGATGACTTTTTGTTTTACTCCCCAGCAGCGGAACCAGCAGGACGTACCTGCATCATTCACCCCCCCACAAAAGGATGAAGATGGAGCAAAGTGACACCCATTACTTCTAAACAATGGCAAATTAATTTCACATTCGCAATTTCAAAAGAAATGAGTTCTCTTGGAGGCCAACAAACTGTAGTTGCACAAGTGGCTTGAAAGTAGTGTATTCAGTCTCACGAAAAGAATCCATTTAGAGATTTATGGTTGTTAATATGTTCCTCAACACACTTCCTGGTTCTCTGGGCACAGAAAAAACTGTCTTCCAATGTCTCTTGTGTTGTGTACAGTCTTCTATGCACAGCTGCTGCCAGTCAGATGATGCTAAAAGTAAATCCTGCAATTCCAACAAGCAATTGCAATCTGATCGTTTTTAACTAATCTGCCACAGGGCTGTTTGCACTCACTCTGATCTTATCATTGAAAACTAATATGGTTGTCCTGTTTGCTGATTTTTGACTAGCTGTAGCTGAACACCCTGTAGCTAAAGACCTAATATTGATAGGGTTTAGGGTTTATTTATGCACACTATTGCACTTGAGGAAGAAACAATTATAACTCTAAATTAGTTCAACACAAAGTGCTGCTATTCCTTAAGTGTGCATATAAGTTTGTGGAATGAATTGTTGGATTCAAATCCACAAAATTACCAGGTGTTGAAGAACCAAACAGAAATTGCGGATTCTACCTGTGTTAGAATGGAATTGACTCCAATGATTCATCCAAGCAAACAAAGATATATAGCACTATTTGCTCATGAAATTGTAGCCTGTTGCTTGAATTACAGGCTATCCATCTTAGTGCCACCTTGCAAGTTTCATACAAGAAAAACTGTCAACCAAAGCACACACAATTTGCCTCCATTTCTATTCTAGTTGACTAGTTGCAAAGGGAACCTAAAAGTGAGGTTATATTAGAGCATTCAAGCTGCAATCATAATAAAAATGAGTCATTAGCAACAAGGTTGAAGTCCTTACCAAAGGGGTGTTTGCATGATATAGTGTGGATCTAAAGGAATCACAATTTAATAGTTTTCACAAGTCATTTTTTGTGTGGCTTTTTAAATATGTGGAAGAGATTTTGTGATGGAAATGTGCAATTAAAGGTGGATAACATTTTAAACTATTGTTATGTTATGAAATCGGTGCAAATATGAACAATTCAATTGTCATTCAAAATACATTTCTAAATTGTAATTGTTTGTCACAATGTACACTTAAAATGACTAAGAAATATTAGTTTCTATGAGAATTTGTTCAGAATTTTTTTCAAATACAAATAGACAACCACAAAGAACAATAAAATTTTCATTAAAAATTCATGTTTAAAGTCATGAAGTCTAGATTTGATGATACATAAATTTTTGGGGTCAAAACATGCTAATAAAAGCCAAAAAAGTGTTGAGAATCTTTGAGAATTTCAAATTGTTGTAGATATGTTTTTGTTTTGTCATTTTAAAGTTATGGTAATCATTACAACTTGTGTTAAATGATTGATATGAATGTTGATGAATTCAAATTTAAAATTCATTAAATTATAGTTTTAAGTTTTAGTTTTATGAAAAGACTTTTGAACTTCAATAACAATTGTGTCAAAAATAGTCGATTTTGCAAAGGACTAGGGCAAAAGACTCTCTTAATAAATAAAAATTAAAAATTAAAAAAAGAAATGATAGTAACCTATTAACAACACTTCAAAGCCAATCAAGGATATATATGATATCCATGATATGTGAATTCTAAAATAACTCAAAGTGAGTGAAATTTTGATGTGCTACACTTTTTTATAGAATATATGTTTCTGATTTTTATTACATTTGTCTACACCATACCATGGAAATTCTTAAAGATTATTAATGTACACATGCCCTTCATGTATTGGTTTATTAATACATTGGTGGGACATTCACTTTATCACCTCAAAATTGTTGAAAGATATTGTTGATTGTCCTTGTCTTCCCCTATAAAATCTACAAGATCTTCAATTTCCTTTATTGTCAAATAAACCTTCTCCTCATATTTAAACCTATTAGGATATTATCAATATTTCTACTTCACGCGCACATTTGCTTCCCCAACTTATGTGGGTTAATGATAATCCACCCAACTAGTAGAATATGAGACATATCCAAGACTTTGATATAACAAAACAAATGTTGAACATTTTGGGCCAATCCATATGAAACCAAGTTCCATGACCCACATTACCTAGCAAACATAGTAATGTGCTACAATTAGTAATCACATCGGTTGAAAACTAGTTTGACTCCTTTGCACAAAGGTGCTTTATTGGCTTAAACATTTAAGAATTATGAATGTTAATTATCATGAAGTTTAGATTGATATAAACTTTTGTTTGAACTGCCACAAATTTCTTGCCTCACTTTTTGATGCATTTAATACATTGCACTTGCCTCCTCATGAAACTAAATTGGATCAAGGTTTTAAAAGTTCTCCCTCATAGCCTCTATCAACACCTTTGAGTCAACAATCTTAAACACCTTTCATAGCTCTTGCAATTGAATGCAAATTCTTTTTGCAACCACAAAAGTGTGTTACACACATGGTCTTGCATCACCTAATTCAATTGTAGGAAGTTTCAAACTATGTGTATAATATCTTTCAAAGAATGATTTCATGCCTTTCATTCAACAATTGGAAACTTCTCACACATGACATAGGTCATTACAAGGTCACATGTAATCCATTTTTAAAAAATTGATGTTTGTTGTATTCCATGTGCTTGTTATATTTAATCTACACAATACAATATATGTCCCAAATTTTGATATCTTCCATATTGTAATATCAATATATATTCATTAAAATTCTAGGTATACATTTTTAGTATTAAAACATATATTCAATTTAATGTACAAGGGATATTTGTCAAATTCAATGGGCTTAATAATAAATCTATTATCACAAATTCACAAGTCAAATGCTTTAGCGAAATCTACAATGTGAAAAACTTGAAGGTAATCATAGATAAGACATTGAAAAGATGAAGTAATTATACAATCTTAACTTCAAAATAGATTATTCAAATTGAAAATGCATATGAATGTTTTCTATCAATGCTGTAAATGCAACCATGGTTGGTAGGCATATCATGGTTACACATGTTTAATCCAAATCAAAGTGTTCTATATTTACCAAAGGATTCAAAGCTCGGACAATTATACATGATACTTGTTTGAAACAACATTTTTAAAATTGATTTTTATCCTCAACTTTTTCATCCATCATTTTACTATTCAAATTCGGGATTTTTTGCACTATCTTTAGAATAAAATCATAGACCATAGTAAAAAGATCCATCTATACAACATAAACATGTTCAAATCACGATTTACAAAAACATTTTGGCTTTTCATATCCTACTTGTGTAGTGAGGTGAATTTATCTAAGGTCTCAAATTGCTTCAATTTCACACACAAAACATTCAATAGTTTCTACCTTGGAGTAATGGCCCAAGTAGATACAGCAATTGGTATAATATCTTGTACATTCTATAGCACCTTCTGATAATTCTTGTAGACTTCATATAAGAATTCTCTTTCTACGACCATAAATATTTGATGGATTAGAAAATTGTGTCCAAGAGTCCAAGATGAACATTGAACTCATCCTCAAAAAGAAAATTTACCAACCTAAAAGTTTGTGATTCCAGCTTCCTTCAAAAGAAAAGCAAAATTTTCAAAAATTACATGAAGTGTGATAAGAATGATTAACCATTTTGATTGTTCTCATGTCCAAACTTGAACATGCTTAAGCAAGTTGCCAACATTTCCTTGATTATGCTCACACAATGTTCAACATGCTCACAAAGTATCAGACCATCACCTTCATCATGAAAAGCAGTGATGAGCTGCCACGGCTCCCCACTAACTTCATCAGCTCTTGGCAATGTGTGTGTAAGAACTAAACAATATGCACAAAGTTTTGGGGCAAACCTCTATACAGAAAACTGAATCCTGGGTTTCTGTCACAATCCCAGCACAGCAGTCCAAGAGTGAGTCATGATTTTGGCTAGCCATCAACAGACATAGCTGTGGAATATACACAATCCAACCAGAAACTGGAAAAACATGGGCAGTCAAGCTCTGCTTACTTCCAAGCAAATGAGATTAACTCCAACTGAGGACAATTACAATCAAATGCACTGTTACAGTAGTGACAGTCTCTGACCTATATCAAGTGACCATCACCAGCAACATGGATGGATGTGACTAACTACCATCACTTCCCACAGACACTCTCAATTTCCAACAGCAGGTATTGGTTGATGACAAACAAATTCCATAACAATTTGGGAAGAAGTGCAAAGACCATAATGCCAACTGGCAGAGAAACCCAAAAGGAAAACAATGAAGAGAAAGGTATACAAAGGAGGCGAAGTAAAACTGAAAAGCAAAAGGAAGGATGAGGTCAATGTAAAGAAGAGAAAAGAAACTGAGTTCACTTAGAATAAAATATGATTGAGATAATAAGTTGTGTGGAGTACACATATCTGTGAGATTGCAGAGAAAACAAGACAATAAAGCATTCAAGGTAACTCTTGTGTCAATTCCAAAGAAACCAAAAACAAACACAACAAGAACAAGTGCAGTCATAACCTTCATCACAAATGTCAGTAACTAGATTCCATTACTCCTAATGACTTCATCAGCTCCACACAGTGAAGGGGATAAATATATTATCATCTGCTCACAATTCAAAAATGCTGAGTCTCTGTTGCATTTCCAGAAGCAACAGTGAGACTTTAGTCAAGATTTCAGCTACCATTCAACAGACTAATGGTGGAACATGTACAAGTCAATCAGACAATTCTTGAGTCCAGAAAGCATGACATATTGCACTTACAAATTGAAGAGGCATACTATTGGCATGTTGACTCAAATAATCTTCTTGGTCATTAACATATCCTTTGGACCTGTCACTGCAAAAAGAACTGTTTTTCATCAGATGCACATAAAAAGCTCACACCTATAAATTTAGAATGAGGTCGGTACTTCAAAAGTAGATGTGTTAATATCACCAGTTAATATTAACAATATGGGAAAAGGTTACTTCCGTTCAGTCTTGTCTCAGAGCTTACACAATGATGTGACCACCTATTCTGGTTATGACATCATACAAACCTGTTACTTCATCTTCTTATATGTGCTAGGTAAAACACCATATGAGCACAATGTCAATACAATTGGTGTTTCTGCCATCAGAAGAGCTTCACATATTCTCTTTGAAGTTGTAAATCTAAGAGGAGTATTTCAGACTTCCCTTGTTCTATCACATTGTTCTTTGAGTACTCCAGAATTTCTTTCTGTGCCACTTAAACTCAAAGCATTCCATAATATTGCTAGAAGACAAATATTAGCTTCTGTGAGAATAAGAGCTTTCATTACAAGAGAGGTGAATTTGAAGACTCACCTTCAGAAAAATCAGAGCTTCTAGGGATGGCAATATAGATGTGTTTGAAGAAGTGCTAACTCAACATGTGACTCCAAGTGCCAACAATTTTACCAATGAGTAAACTTCCTCAACATAAACCCTTCAAACCAACACCAATCAGGAAACCTATTTGTAACTGGAATTGCATCTACAACAGATGTTGACAAAGAGAATAAAGATGGTCCAGTTTGACATTGCTATTGACCATAGTTGTTAATTGCAAGATATCACAAGAAACAGATATGGATGTCTTCTCTTTGGTGCCAGGCTCTTGTGGAAAGGTCACATGAAGGCCCTGGAGATAGAAGAAAATACCAAAAGGGCATTTGACTCGGGTAGTCTGTCACAAACATATGCAAAAGAATTTTCAATGGACCCATGTATGTTTCTCAGATTCACTCAGTTCCTAATTTGTGGAGTCACTTAAGGACTTCCAAGCACACACTCCACAGCCACAGAAACCAACATGACATATAATCCATAATTATAAAGACAAGTTACTCCTTCAGAACATTGTATCAACCCCAGTAAACATACAAAAGTGGACTGCTGTGCAGAAAAACAGGTTTCAGGAGGAATCTCAATAATCTCTATTGTTATCAGTTGTTGCCATCACATTGATTATCATCCTTCAATTGTTCTTCTTCACTTCATTTGCAATGACATAAGAGTATGAAATTTGAGAAAGGACACCAGCCTATTGCCGGTGTTTGTCAAGTGCCAATATCCTGGAATTCTGACCATTTACAATCATGTGAGGAACCTAGTCCTCTACTTGCACAAACTCAATTCAACCAGCTTATTATTCTCTTGACAAGTTTTGACAAGTTACAGCATTGATAAGGCCATGCCTCTTAAAACAAACCATAACTCAACAAAGTTATCAACACCACAAATATCAAATATCAAGCACCTTTCTTATTCATGTTAGGTCTCAACTAGGGCATTGTTATGCAAATTTGCCACTTGAGCTTTGATGGAAAGCAAGCCAGACCTAGAGAACGACATATGACCGATGGTCCATACTTTGCTGTTCTCTACCGCAATGTTTAGCTCCATAAAAACCTCCCAAATGAAAACCCTAGTGTCGTCATTCTGGAATGACGCAAAAGATAGACAGAGACCTCCAAAATGGAAGCCCTAATAGAAACCCTAGTGTCGTCCTTCCGGGATGGCGCACAAGATAGACAGCGATAGAGTGTTACGCAAAGCCATGTTTTGGCCGTTCACGACAGAACAACCATGGGAAACCAAAAAAAAAAAAAAAAAAAAAAAAAGCAGCAAAACGCTTAATCTGCTGCAGCCGGACAGCCAGAAGCCCCGGACCGATCGATAATCATGACCGCAGCGGAGAAGAAAACCACAGCCATGTGCGGCTAGAAGCACACACAGGCAACATTACTTACGACTTTCTTTCTTGACCGGGGCAGAGCCCCTGGTCGTAAAGTAAGCTACTAGTATTGCGCCTGGAACCACCACGTACTCCGCCAAGGATGCCAGCCTCGTAATCATGGGTGTCGCCATCCCGCCTGCTTCTCCTATCCGTCTTCTGTAGTCTCACCTTCTCTTCTTCCCTTCAGCGTCAGGCGTCGCACGCGTATGTCCTCAGGGTTTCGTTGCTCTCGATTGACCACGGTTTTGTGCACCTGCAGCTGCAAGCTCACTCGATCGGCGAAGCTTTAGCGTCCCTGTGGCATCCGTTCGTGCGCGATGGCGGAGTCAGTGTCCTGGCTCCTGGACCTTGCACATGCGCACTAGAGCAGGAGGCGTGCGCCAGCATCTTTTTCATTAGATGCCATTTTGATGCCGGCGTGGCTGTGGCGCCGGTGTGCACCACGCACATGGAGCACTTGGCAGCAATGATTTTTTTTCTGGCGATTTGTCGCCAGAATGCGATTGCTAAAAAGGCCTTGCGACATGCCCTTTGATTATTTTAAGTTTATTTTTCAATAAAAACCCATAACCACCCCCTCCCCCCCCACAATTTTTTAATTTTCCATTTATGTTTTTGGCTAAACTCTAGAAACCAAGTCTAGAAATCTGGCGATTTTTTTTCATGCTTTTGATGATTGAAAACCTCCAAAATCACTTTGTTTTATTTTATTTATTTTTTATAAAAGAATTCTGCGAATTGAGTCAATGAAGAAATAAAAGGCTGCCTTTATTGCAATTAAATTACAAATTAATTTGATATTTTTTCAAATGGGGCCAATTGGGGTACTAATAAGTAAAAATAAGCTGGAACCTGTTGTGGAAATCTGATGGGTTCAAAATTGTTGTTTTCAAAATGGAGAAAAAAAAATTGAATTAAAAATTGGGAATTCTTTTTTCGGTAATTTCATTATAAAATGTGCTTTTCCAACAAATTTTAATTTTATATGTAATAATGAATAATAATATGCCATAAATATTACTTTAAAAACATTGTACAAAGTGAAGCAACACAAGACTAAAATATTGCAAACATTTGGCATTAATAGTGCCAATTTTGAAACCTGTCATGCTCATTGTAATGGCCACAAACACTTTGGATTCTAGACAATTTGGTTAAATCTAAACCTAAAAACTCTCCTATGTATCAACTTGGAGCTTTGGCTTTGTATATTAATTTCTTGAGTTGGGGGGGTGGGGGACATTGCCATAAGGACAACCTTTTATTTTTTCATTTACTCAATTTCGCCAAAAAAAGAAATTAAAAAAAAACGAAGTGATTTTGAAGGTTTTCAGAGTTTAACCAAAAATATAGAAGGATAATTAAAAACTATTACTTAAAGTAAAATGCTTCAGCTACCTAAGCTTTTTATTGTAAGTTACCTAGGCTTTTTACCCTAGGTTACCTTATTTATTTATTTATTTATTTAAGCTTTTTATCTTAGGCTACCTAAACTTTTTAATGTGAGTTATCTAAACTTTTTACCCTAAATTACCTAAGCTTTTTATCCCAAAAATCTTGAAACACTAAGATTTTTCATAAGATCTCCTAGGTTTCTTTTGAAAAATCTTATGAAAAATCTTATGTGTTTCAAGATACATGGGCTTATTGATTTCCATGGGCAAAGTTATTTGTTAGGGATGATGGTTTGGTTGTTTAAGTTTGCTACAAAATTTGTAACAAAATTGAGGGAAAAGTCAAGCTATTGGCTCCAAGGCTTGTCACTTCAAAAACATGTTGGTCATTGGAAAACAACAATACATAGTTTAGGTATGGTTGTTGGAAATCACTATTATTGCAAGGACATTGCACATTGTAAAAACAAAAAGGCATTTTCTAAGCAAAGTTCAAAATTTGTCATGACCTTAATGTAGTTTGGGATTCATTTGGGTTTTCAAAAAGAAGTTCATTCAATTTGCTATTGTTTTGCATAGGTTCTTGCATGGAAGGCCCATGTTGGAGTATGAGTGATTAAGGGAGTTGTTTTTGTTGTTGAAGGTCAAGAACATCCCATGATGAAGCATCAACCGGACAATAGTGACTGGAAATAGTAAACTATAGAAGCCATGCATGATGTGGTCCTTTCCAAAACAATGTCTATTATTTTAAAAGTTAATTTTGTTGTTGTCAATGTAGATGATGTAACCATTATTGTTGTGTATTAGTGGATTAATATCCACATATATGTGATGCATAATTGGAAACATGTTCCAATTTTGTTGATGTTTGAAAAGGTTGACGTGGCTACAAACTTCAACACCTTGGATATCGATGTTCAGCCCTTTGAAGTGGGTGTTAGGAGAGTGTAAATCACTTCTTGTACTGAAGATGCACATAGATGCACCAAAGAGCTAGGTGTAAGCAAAATAAAGTAGGCCAATTAATCATCCCTACCGACAAGTAAAAGTAGATTTGGAATCTTTTGCATTTTAGGCATTTTAGTCATGCCATAAATTTTGAGAGGTGCTTATCATATTAAATAATCCACATTTGGTTATTTTTAAGGTATGTTATTACTTTCATTAATTTGTTTATTTACTTCAAGTTTATTACTTTGGCTAATATTGCACATTTTCCAAATTAAATAATTCAAATGATGTGTTGCTAATGTTTGAGCCATTATGCACCTTGATACACATTTTTTAGAATTTGAATTTTTGGATTCTGACTATGTGAAGCCCCTCAAAACTAGATTTTCCATAAACCCAAATTTGGTATCTAAAACATATTTTTTGATGTGATATTAAAGTGCATTGCATGTGCTTAATTCATTGAATCGTGCTCCAAACCTTTTCAAAATGCAACATATGAGTGAAATTTCCAAATTATTATTTTTTAAACCTACTTTCAATCTATTTTTTCACAACATGACCAACTAGCAAATTTTGCAAAATAGAATGAAAGTAGGTTTAGGAAAAGGTTGATATAACTTATAATGTTTTTTCAAAAACTTCAACATATCACATTTGATGCCCTCATGTAGTTCAAAAGGAAAATGTCATAAGGCATCACGTACTTTCTAATCTACTTGTCACAAATTCTTGTTTCTTTACATTTGAGGACTATTTTTTTGGTCTATTTTAGTGTGTTTTGACCCAAATAGCTTGCTCAAGAGAATTTTCATTTGTTGTGTAATTTGGAATCACTTTTAAGTCTACATTACATTCTTCTTATATTGGAAATGGTAAATTGATTAAGTATGTTCAAAGGTGGGATGTTTTTATTTACAAATTCATTGATGCAATCAAATTAACAAAGGTTGAGTTACACCAACTTTATGTTGATCTTTTTTATAAATATGATGATTCTAATTTCAATGAGTTCATTGTTATTTGTGAACATCATAATGAACAATTGCCCTTCAATTGGGTTTCACACAATTTTGATGTTAATCCTTACTTGCTACCATATTACTAGCCATAACTATGGGCTTTGGATCATAGCGGAGGTTTTGATGGTGCTTATGTTCATGTGAATACAAGTGACTAGTTTGCCATGATTGAAACAAGGCTACTACATCCTTGTGTGTTGAGTTCTCTCCTAGGTTCCTTAATGTGGAAATCATGTCAACTCTTAGCATGGTGTACTCGGAAAATTGGTTGTGTGAAGAAAATGTTATTAGGAAGTTCTTCCCACATCTAGATTAGATTAAAACTACATTATGTGTTAATAAAAAGATCAAGGGGGGTGTTGTAGTTCTTAGGCTTTTGGATTCAAGGCAACTTGATGTGCAAGCTTTTTATTTTAGATTTATGATGAGTTATAATGTTAAAATAATGATGTGGGAGCCATGAGATGTGAACCTAGTCACTTGAATGTGGTTGAAGATTCAATCTCTTCCACTTTTGGTCCTTAAGTTAAATGAGTATATGAAGGTTGCTAAAATAGTTATGGTACAAGTTTTGGGTTCAGTTGAGGACGGAAAAACCCTGAGCAACTTAGCTTTCATGAAAAGTAAGTTGTATAATCAACTAACCCCACAATTTGATGTGTGTGCACATGTTCACCCAAAATTTCTAAAATGTCATTAATTTTTCATATGATGCATCCATTGCAACATGGAAAGAACTCTACATTTGATATCATGCAAATTTTAGATTTGTATACAATCAAACATTTTTCCTTTTAGTTGCCACTTGCATTTTGTAAGTTGTGAGGCCTTATGCTTCTTTTGAAGTATTTGTATGTTTTTTTCCAAAAATCCAAGTATGAATTTTTTGTGCATTGTGTGGATGTAGTTAAAAGTTACAAATCTGGTTATGAGGGCCATCCACTTTTCAAGTTCTATGAATGTTGGGTTGGATGTTGGGATTTTTTTGGTGATGTTTATGTGGGTGCATGACTCCTCTATTGCATGGGTAAAACCTTTCAAGGTCGGGTTCAATTCTTGTGGAGGAGATGTTTATGTGGTGGAAGGAGTTTAGACAAATAACATATTTGAATGTTATAAAATGAGATCTTTCACTCACTAGTCCTAAAATGTTAGATAGACGATATATTCAATTTTATAGGATATCATTTTTTGCATTTGAAAATCTTGTCCAGCAAATTATGCCTTTCATTAGGTGCTCACTTATTTTTGTGCAAGATTCATAAGGTTGTGAAAAAATTTCTATAAGTTCATGAAATTCAACCAAATTTGATGGTTAATTTTTACAATGTTGGTGCTTCCATTGTTCATAAATACATTGACACTGTGTATGACATTTTGGCAAATAAGGATAAATTTTACATGATTTACATTCACCTTCCTATAAGACAATGTTTAATATCCATCATTAAAAGACTTAGATATTTGATTAGTATTTAACAAATTGTAGGTGTCATTGACGTTACACATGTTCCATTATTATTTCGACTAGCTAAAAGGACATATAAGTGCCCTAGGAGATTTCTATAATTGCAAATGTTCTTTTAACGTGGTTGTGCAAAATGTTTGCAACACAAATAAGATTTTTTGGAGTGTACATGTAGGACAACCTTATGGTGTTCATGATGGTGGACAATTAAGGTATTCTACTTTATATAGATAGTTAGAGACTCATGAGATTTTACCATAGCTAGTGGTCAACATTTAAGGTTTAGAACTTCAACCATTCATATTGAGCAATTTAACTTACCCAATTAGGTCATACTTCATTAAAAATTAGAAAAATCTATAATCCTTCTATAATTGAAAAAAATTGATTTGATGTTTCAATGTTTATGTAAGCCGAATTATGATCAAGAATGCATTTGACATCCTTAAAATCAAATGTGGATTTTAAAATGCATGTTGGTGCATGTGGCCTATTGTGTTTTGCACAACTTTTGTGAATTGCATGGCATCCTTGAACCTATTGTTCGTGATATTAAAGAGCAAGGTGACCCATTGATTGGTTTTGATAGGATGAATCATCCTCAAGAGGGAAAATAAGTAAATAATTAGTGAATTGTTAGTGAATTGTTAAAAGTTGCATTATTTGCATCTTGTTTAAAATGTCATCCTACAATTTAACAAACATGTATTTTGAAAGTAAAATGTGGACGTTAAGATAAAAAAATGTGCATTTTATTAATTTTGCAATTTTGAAAACATTGCACTACACCAAATTGTGTTGTAGTTCATTTTGGGTTTCATTAGATATTAAGTGAATTTGGACATTTTTACCAAGATGAAACTAGTCAACCTCCCAGTGAATGATGCCCAATTGCTACGAATAAAAAATTGGTCCATTAATACCTAATGAAATACAAATTGACCAAGCCATTTCATTTATTAATTAATTAACTAAACATCATGAAAATCAATTAAATTTAAACTATTTAATATTTAATGTAATATTTAATATTGTTGGTAATTTCATGATTTTCAACCTATGAATTATTGACACATGTTACTACTTATGCTAAGTTAATAACCTAACCTAGGTACATAGGCCATCTACTCAACCTAAATAGGCACCTACTTTAAGGACCTCCATAGGAAAATATTTGGTCAACTTACCACTATTGGCCTCAAACACATCATCTCTGAAGTTTGATCGTTTAACCTTTAGGATGGACGCAAACACCCCTACCATCAAGCCCACACACTTGTTGTAATAATGTGTTACATTACATTATATTTATCAATACTTCATTTTAAACATTATAAAAAACATAATTTGAAATTTTGTATCTTATTGAAATTTTATCCAAATGAAATGATTAAAGTTTAATTTATAATTTTTTTCAATAATGTACATAATTAAACTTATTTCCTTTTTAAAATGTAAAATCATTTCAACAAATTTTTTTTGAATATCAATATTCAAAAACATTTCAATGACCATTTTTTTGAAAGAGAAAATGTTTAATAAATGGATAAGATTTTTGTTAATATGATAATATTACTTATGTTATGCTACTTTTAGTTATTCTAGAACTACTTTTCATTGTTTTAAATTGTTTCACCCCGTACATTATTTACGACTATTTAAGGTTATTTTCAGTTATTTTTAGTTATTTCATCTTAAGTTATTTTCGGTTATTTTAAAATTTTTTTGGTTATTTTATGTTTTTTTTACTATTTTAGGTTATTTCACCTTAGGTTAGTTTTTACTATTATAAATTATTTTGATTATTCTTTATTATTTTTTGGTTATTGTAATCTATTTCGTTTTTTGTTATTTGTTGTTATTATAAGTTAGTTTTGGTTATTCTAAGTTATTTCATTTTAAGTTATTTTCGATTATGTGAAATTATTGTTGGATACTTTTGGTTAGTGAAGGTTATTTCACCTTATGTTGTGATTGGCTATTATAGGTTATATTAACATAGGTTATATGTGCCTATTTTATTAGTGGTTATTATTAGTTATTCTATTGGTGGCTATTGGTGGTTATTCCATGGGTGATTATTGGTTACTCTTCTATCGATGTTTATTATATTTGTGGTTGTTAATAGTTATTTCATTGGTGGATATTTTATTAATGGTTGAACTATTGATGGCTATTAATGGTTAAATTATCATAGGCTATTGGTAATTATTTTATTGTAAGTTATTATAAATTATTTTCATAGGGTGTTATTGACTATTTTAAATTATTTTACCTTATGTCATTATATTTTATTTAGATTATTTTAAATTATTATACTTAAGATAAAATAACTTATAATAACTTAAGGTATAAATTAGAATAATTAAAGTAGCTTAAAATAATATAGCGAATATCATAAATTGACATATGGTATTTAAAACAACAACATAAAAATAAACCTATTTAACATATTAAATTAAAATAATGAATTATGTCAATTAGTAATGAAACATGATGTTTACATAATGATATTATAGTGAAATAACTTTAACCAAGGTGAAATCATTAAAATGCAATGAACTTATTTCACTTTTAAAGTCCCAAAGTGATTTAAGCTATTGAATTACATCCCAATTTTGTAGTAGTGTTGTCAAAATGTTTGTTACACACATCTTACAATTAACAAAGGGCAACCCCATCCTTGGGTGGTATTAGTAAACATCACTGCAAAGAATGGTTAAAAGTGGCCAAATCATTTTCCTAGGTCCTTTCTTTTAAATGTTTTCACAACTATAATTTTTTTTTTCATGTGTATCCATCACATTCTTTAATATACGACTTAAATTTTATTTTAAAATTAAAAAATGGAATGGTTAAAATTGTATATTGTAAAAAAAATGGCCTCTTCAAGAATCAATAGCTTTAACTTTGAGAATTCATCATTAAATCATACTTACTCAATTAATGTATTAATTAAAAATAAAATTAAAATGACTTCAAAATTACCTTGTAGTAAGTATAATTTGTATTCATGAACAAAAAGTTCAATGAAAAGAACCAATGTTGTATTTTTGAAACTTTTTATAAACACAATTATTACAAAGATCAAATATATATAATATTATTGATATTATTGAAATTTCAAAAGCTATGAAAATTAATAAATTTATTCATTAAATTTTTTTATGAAAATGTTTATTTAATTGTTTTGTATGATTTAAATTTTTTTGATGGGTCCAAGAAAATCAAGGTGTGACATTCTTAATGGTACCAGCCAAAAGATAGGTTTGCCCTTAATTAATTTTTAGTTTGTTTAGATTCTAGCACATTTGCAAAAAAAATTGTCATTTAAAGTTGAGTTTGTAAAATATTTCAAATATAATGTCTTCCATTTCCATTGTTGTTTTAACAATCAATTTTTGCACTTGCATCACCTCTTTTGCCATTTGTGACTAAATTTCCAAGTTCATTGTTTCAATTTTGTTAAAAGATTTTTCACATTGAAAAAATGAAAGGTTAATTATTTTATGCTTTTGGTTTGGTTTTTCATCAATTCCTACTTTTTTACAAGCAATAATCAATGGAGTATCACAGTCTTTAGAAATTTCAGGAATTGATCCATTGAAATTTTGTTGATTTTGAAGATATTTTAAAATCTCATGCATAACATTTTCATCAATGTCAACATGGTCCAAAATACTTGCACCCTTAGGTGCAACTTGATTCCCACCATCATGTGCTCCAAGGGTTTTGCCAACTTTTGATCTGCTTGTAAAAATGTTATGCATTTTTTCATACCAAACCCATTTGCAAGCATATGCGCATGTTTCACTTTATGTTTTTCAATATTTGTTATACATCTTTCACATCTTGTGAACTTTGTCTCGACATTGTTTGGACGTACACTTTTTAATCGAAAGCCAAATTTCATTAAGCTTATCAACAATTTCCACCCAATCACATTTTCAAAAATAAAATAAAATTCAACCATTAACCAGTTCCCCTCAAAAAGGTCAAAGAGTTGAACGACAGAAGCATATTTCCATTATCTTTTATTATATGGATTTTTATTTTATTTTTGTGTTTTCTAAAGTTTGATTGAGTGTTCTCAAAAGGAATGGCATTTGTGGCCACAAGCATTTGGGTCACAAATATGGAATCTTGATTCTTTTATGTGAAGTCTAAGGTGAAGCTCTCACTCATGTGCTTTCATTTGTGTGCTCCATAATGTCAAAGTGTGCAAAATCTTGTTTTTGGAAACTTTTATTCAAGTTGCAATGAAATTTAATGTAAAACTGTGCAATTTTTTGTTTTTGGAAGCTTTTGCTAAAGTTTCAATGAAATCTAAGCTATGGTGATTGATGAGAAATTATATATATATATATAAGGAATGATGAATTTTGATGAA
>Ga0209208_10000876_pt1 | contig 41003 bp, 54 predicted proteins | sample S1TSphfallax_3_FD_187694 | JGI IMG/M metagenome (GOLD analysis project Ga0209208, IMG submission 187694) | Host-associated microbial communities from peat moss isolated from Minnesota, USA - S1T2_Fd - Sphagnum fallax MG (SPAdes) (version 2) | ecosystem: Host-associated > Plants > Peat moss >... | reverse complement strand
TTGGTGTTGTCATTTTGTTTTTGGCGAATTTTTGAGCTCCCAATGGATCGTTGGTGTTGTCATTTTGTTTTTGGCGAATTTTTGAGCTCCCAATGGATCGTTGGTGTTGTCATTTTGTTTTTGGCAAATTTTTGCATTGTGACGACAAAAGAATTTGGACAAATTCCTTTCTTGTTTTGAAGTGTAAAAATGGAAAAAAAAATTGCTAAAAAAATTTGCAAATTGGGGGGGAAAAAAAAACCCTAATGCTTGGTGCACTAGTTGATTCACTCTTGTCCTTTGTTGGTTTCATGTGTGTGTGTGTGTGTATGTGTGTATGTATATATCGTGTTAGTTGGGTTTGGGTTCAAATCAAATCCTTTGTAGAGGCCAAAGTCTCACTCAATTTGTTGATTCTCTCTACTATGAAAATTATTAAGAGACTTATGAGAAATGATTAAGGTCCTACTATTGACTTGTTAACTACACACCTTGATAATAATAATTTCTTCATGGTTGCGCCCCGGGTAAAATTTAGGAGGGAAAAAAAAAGAAGAAGTAAAAATATAAAAAATATTAAATATTCAACATGAAATGTGCCAAACCTGCTAGGCAAGGCTACTAGAGTATTTAAAAAAAAAAAAAAAAAAAAAAAACTCCTCATACAACAATAATTAATAATTAATAATTATTCTATGTAAGAAAATTAAGGGGAGGGGGAGGGGTGTCATGAATTTAATTCACCAACTGATATATGTAAGTTTGTTAATGATGTTTCACATGGTCTTTAATAATTTGCATGATTTTGGGGTCCTAGCTTTCATAACTCTCTGCAAAGCTCCAGGTTCATCAACAACACCCCTTTAATAGCTCTCCTCCTACCATAGTAATTTTCATATTAGTTTAATTTGTGGGTGTATATAAATAATTAAATAAATAAATGAAATTTGTTTTTGGCCTCATAACAGGATTTTTAAAATAATTTTTTTAGCATTATTAAAAATATAAAACATGTTGAAGTAGTTTTTTTTTTTTTGTTTCCCTCAATTTTGTGAATTGGTGATGATCAACAAGAAGATTTAGCCAAATTTGGCTATAGGCCAGATATGAAAGTAAAATTTAAAATAAGTCATTTTTATATTGGGAACATATTGGGAACAGATTGGGTGGGGTAGGGGGGGGGGAAACACATGGGGAACATAATTTGGAACATCATGGACAACATATGAGAAACATAATGGGAAGTACACATGAGGAACATCATCATCATCCGGGAACACATGTTTGGAACACCAATGGGAATATGATGATGGGAAAAACCATAGGGAGAACCATTGGGAACAATACCATGGAGAAAAACATGGGGAACAAAGTTGGCAAATAGGACCATGAAGAAACAACATAAGGAACAACATTGGGAACAACATTGGGACGGATATCTACCATGGAATACAACACAGGGAACAACATCGGGACAAATACCTACCATGGAGAACAACATATGGAACAACATTGAGACGAATACGTACGATGGAGGACAACATGGGGAACAACATTGGGATGAATACCTACCATGGAGAACAACATTGGGACAAAGAAATACCAAGGAGAACAACATTGGGGAAAATGAGTACCAAGGAGAACAACATAGGGAACTTTATTGGGGGGAACAATACCAAGGAGAACAACATAGGGAACTTTATGCGGGGGGGTGTGGACAATACCAAGGAGAACAACATAGGGAACTTCATGGGGTAGAACAATACCAAGGAGAACAACATAGGGAACTTGATTGGGAACATTTATTGGGGAGGGGTGAGCCTGGTGTTGTTGGCAGGTCCATCATAAATAATAAATTGCCTCAAGTAGGTAGGTAGGTGGGTGGGTAGGTAGGTAGGTAGGAAGGTGGGTAGTAACTAAATTTTGTGTAAGTGTAGTTAATGCTGTGGTTGTTAATAGTGGTAGGTAGGTCAACACTATATTGGGCTGCCCGGAAGAAAAAAAACCACGAACACCTGGAAAGTCCGCCCGACGTCCGCGCGTCGCCGTCTGGCGTCGTCTGTCTGTCGTCGTCTGGCGTAGTCTGGCGTCGTCTGGCGTCGTCTCTTCTCTCCTTCTCGAGCACAACTGCGTCTGTTGCTGACGGACAAATCTCCGCAACAGCAGCTGCAATTGCTGTTGTTGCTCGGTAGCTACGATCAACTGGTGATTTCTTCAGCTGCTGTAGCTGTGAAGAAGCTTTGTGTTGTGTTGTGTTGTGTTGTGGTGCGACTGCTTTGATAATTACACTGACGATGAAGATGAAGCTCATGATCATGACGGGGATCATGATCAGGATCATAGTGGTGACGATCATGATTGCTGCTGCCAGTGGCGAGGAGCGATGGTGGTAACGTTTTCCTTGTTGGAGTGTCGCTGGTTGGTTGGTCACTCGGTCGCAGCTGTTGTCGTCTGTGAAAGTGTGTTTGTACCCGACGAGTTCTGTTTGCCACGACTAGCTAGTTCTTGAGGCGCGCATTTCCTCCACTAAGACAAGGTGGTGGAGCACATAGGCGGCGGTGGCCAGTGCACAAACTGTTAGCTCCAAGAGAAGGAGCAGGAGGAGAACTCTCGAAGAGGAAGAAGAACAAAACAAAGGACGGAAGGAAGCAAGCAAGGAAAGAATGCTGTGAATGAAGCAGAGCACTAGTAAGCAGCATGTGGGTGTGCAAGGAATGGGATCCAAAGGTAATCATGGGTTTGCTCTTTTCTTTTGCTATTTTTGTTGTTGTTGTTGTTGTTGCTTTTGTTTTTGGCTTGCATCTGGTTGTGAGGTATATTGTTATTGGGGTGAAGAACTTGGTAGTGGATTGGGAAATGCAAGCTCGGTGAGGGAAGAGTTCGGAGAAGCCACAGGATGTGTGGATGGATGTGGGTATGTGTCTGTGTGTATGGGAGAAATGCAATGCTGGTTAGTAGTTGCATTGTAAGATGTGAGAACAGATTGCAATCAAGAAAGAGGAAGAAATGGAATTTAGGTTTTGAAGGTATCGCATGTGTTTCCATCAGCATCATCATCATCACCACCATTGTCATCTTACCAAGAAGAAGAAGCAGAAAAAAAAACCTGATGGGTGGTTTGAAGCTTTGGGGGTACCACATTTTGTGTTTTGTTTTTCAATGGAGAACATCTGTTGGGTGTGCAACCAAGCTTGCTTTTCTGCTTTGAAATCTCTTCTTCCTTTTGCATCCCAGGTGCCATGGGGAAGTGCTTGCTGCTCATCTGACTCATGTGGGTTCTGGTGCTGTTGTCGTCATTGTTGCTGTTCAGATTTTCTGCAGCACATGAGAACAAGAGGATCACGTGGTCAAATGCCAACTTCTGCTGCTGCTGCAACTGATGATCAATATGAACAACAGAGCACAGATGGATCGAGCAGCACCAGAAGCACCACCCTAAGTATGGACGGATTGGCATCAGAGCAAATGCTGGGAGATACAGGGGATGATGTAAGCTGCTTCGGGCACACGAATGGAGCTGAGGATGTGACCAGTAGTAGTTCAGATAGATCATTATTGCCTTTGGGATGGCCTGTTGTGAGACCGGATCAGCCAAGTGGAAAGCCTTCACCATCATCATTGTCTGAACTCAACAGGCATCCATTCATGTGGGAGGAGAAGAGAGAGAAACGGCAAACAGTTCTTTCAGGTACATAAACTGAAATCACAAGTTCATCAAGATCTCAGGCTGCAAAACCCCAGAACCCTAATGCACCACACCCTCCTTGCCATTGTGCTGTCTGTTGATGGCTGGCTGCTGTGGATGAAAAACCCTTGATGGAAGAAGCTTTAAAGAACCTCGATTTAAGCTTCCAAAAACCTTGTCTAGCCATTGCTTCCAGAAATGCAACAGAAACTCAAAATGGATACCACATTGCACAGGGAGAACATGGGTTGCTAAATTCTTTGGCATATTTTTGACATATTACTGAATTCTTTGTTATTTCCTCCCCCCCACCCTATTGTCTGTTTATTGTTGCAGAAGTTGAGTTGATGAAGGAAAGATTTGCAAAGCTGCTGCTTGGAGATGACATGTCTGGTGGCGCTAAAGGAGTTTGTACGGCATTAGCCATCTCCAATGCTATTACAAACCTCTCAGGTATAAGTTCTCTCAATGGGATTACGGCTATCCAGATTTAGCACAACTTTTTTTCCTTCACTCACACTCATCAGACTGTGCTGATCACTTACATGATCACTTAGAAATGCTTAGATGTGCAAACTACAAGAGGATGACACCTGGACCTCTCTTTGACAAATGGAGTGCAGCACTTGCACTTTTGAGTTGGCATGCCTCTCCATAACATAGCAGTATAGAATGAAATTTGACGCACACCATTTGCAGCACATGGCATGCATTAACACATCTGTCTATATATATGTATACAATTTGCTGTTTGAGAAAGACTTTTTTCTTTCTTTGGTTGTGGTGCCAGCTTCGCTTTTTGGTGAGCTCCAAAGGTTAGAGCCACTTGCCGAGAGTCGGCGAACAAGATGGAGGAGGGAAATGGAGTGGCTTCTATCAGTCAGTGACCACATTGTGGAGTTGGTCCCTTCATGGCAAACGGTTCCAGACGGTAGACGCTTGGAGGTAAAAGGGTCTACAAAAAAACACCATCTTGTTACCAATCTTTTGTGCATGTGGAGGATTGCACCTGCTTGAACACCCCCCATTTGTGTTATCAGGGTAGTTTTTGGGTTTCATTCTTTTTTCTACATTATGCAGAGTGTTTTTGAGAGCTCAAAACCCTTGAGACAACTATGCACTAGGGATTAGTTACCTTGAGCATGGCTACATGCTTCCATCTGCCTAGTTAAGGCTAGGCACATGCCTCAACAACTATGTAGATGGCCTGCTACAGCCGATAGTCAGGTGAAAGGTGGTGGGTACAGAGTCCTGCACCAGGTTGATGGTCTGGAGCAAGCACCTCCACTGGGTAGATGTTGAGATGGATGAGCTGCTACACCTTGTGCTCGTCTCCCAAGTATGCATTCTGAAGGATTATGAGCAATTCATCCAATGAATATTTGATGCAGGTGATGGTGAGTCGGCCGCGCTCAGATCTTCACATAAATCTTCCAGCTTTACGCAAGTTGGATACCATGCTACTGGTATGTTGCTATCACTCAATGCTATGGTTGTAAGCTTGGATCTGCAACATAACAATAATCCTTGTTGGCATGAGAATACAGATTTGGCACCCCTTTGTGAAATTTCCTTGGTTTTTGTGTTATTTTTGTTGTTGCAGGACTCACTTGATGGCTACAAGGAAACAGAGTTCTGGTATGTGGATCGGGGTATTGTTCTGGCGGAGAGAGATAGCCGGCGGGGGGGCAGTCCAAAGCTCTACCTTCAACGACAGGAAGAGAAATGGTGGCTGCCAACTCCTAAAGTACCAGTCAATGGGTTGTCTGAGGAGGCGAGAAGAAAATTGCAACATCAACGGGAGAGCATGAACCAAATACTTAAGGCAGCCATGGCCATCAATGGCCAGGTTTTGTCTGAGATGGAAGTCCCCCAAGTCTACTTGGACTCTCTCCCTAAGGTTAGTTGGCTTGCAAGTATTTCCACTCCTGTTCGAGCTCACCCCTCTCCTGGAATTCAACTTTGGGATTTTTTCAGCTGCATGTGTGTTGTCTCTATGTGGTGCCAGAGTGAACCAACAGCCACCAGTGCATCATGACGGATGGATGGTGGGTGGCCAGGAAACAATTTTCCATTGGGTCCTGGTTCCCTTGCTACCACAGTGTCACCATAGTTCAGTTTCTGTTCTTGATACCTACCTACTAACAACCCACCAGCCCTTACCTATGTAGCAACCATCTACATACATCTACTGATGTAGTAGCCACCTATTATTGTACCTACCTACCTACCTACCTCAGTTTATTACCATGGTGAAATCGGATGTGGTTAACATCCTCAACTGATTCATAATAGGCTTTGTATGGATGGTGTGCTGGTGGGCATTGATGTTCTCTAGCCTCAATGCCATTCTCTGAAACAATGTTATGAATGAATCAGTTGATTTCTTGCTTTGTCTGCTTATTTTTGTAAAGCAGAGTGGGAAGGCGAGCCTTGGGGATGCTTTATACAAAGGACTTTCATCAGAGAATTTTTCAGCTGCACAGCTCCTGTCTACATTAGACCTCTTAAGTGAGCACAGTAGATTGGAAATAGCAGATCGGTTGGAGACAGCACTCCTCATTTGGCGCCGGAAGAGTCATACAAAGCACTCAACTCCAGCCTCGAAATCATCTTGGGATATGATGAAAGACTTTGTTGCCGATGAGAGCAAGCGTGAGCAAATTGCCGATCGAGCAGAGAGTTTGCTCCTTTGCTTGAAACAGCAGTTTCCAGGCTTGACACAGACTGCTTTGGATACGAACAAGATACAACACAACAGGGTAAGTGCTGAAACAGGTGGTGAAAGGAATTACACCTCATGCACATCTCTTTCTGAGCGCTCTTGCCTCCTTACATGGAGAGCAAAGAAGTAGACGTGTCGATATCTTTATATGCATAAAAGGAAGGTTTAGGGTTTAGGGTATGAGTTGGGCAGCAGGAAGGAGGTTCTTGTCATTGCATGAGAGAACTAAAGGTAGTGCAATCATTTCTCAAGGTGTCATGTTGCAGGATGTAGGGCAATCAATATTGGAGAGCTACTCACGTGTGCTGGAAAGCGTGGCCTCAACTATCATTGCCCGCATTGACGATGTTCTATACACTGACGGCCTTGTCAGGATGTCAGCTCTTCCTGCATTTGCACCATTGCCAAAACCTGGAACCTGCCAACCAATGAGGACAACTGGATCTTACATGGTGCAATTACGAGCACATGGTACTCCTCATACCACGACCCCTTTTGTGTCTCCAAGTGCTTCACCCACTCAGGACTTGGACTCAGCACTGGATTCACTACACATGATGGAAGGGACGGTACTCAAACAAGGACCACAACTAACAGAAGAATTGGTGGTTGAGTTTCTGCCTACCGAGAAGCAGTTAGAGGAGGCTGAGGTGAAGCAGCTACTAGAGACTGAAGGTTTGGTGAAGATCCCTCTGGATGGAATGACACCCAACACATGGAGTTATGCAGACCAACTTGAAAACAGTAATGCTTTGCACAGCCCACCCAGTCGAGACTAGAAAATTCTTCTTATTGAAAGTTTTGTTTTTGGTGGTGTAAATCTGAAAAATATCAAGCCAAAACAGCCACATGCTTGGTCACCTTACTACCACTGCAGTTGACCAGTTTGCACACATTTTGCCAACTTATTGTTTCTGCATTATCTGTGCCACTCAAAGCAGGTACTTGTTTGTTAAATGGGCAAAAATATTAGGTGATAGTTTTCTCTTTTGATGTCGCTCCTTATTTTCCTGTTTTCAGTGAACCAGATGCTTACCAAACTCTGACACTGTAGCATTATTCCATTCTTTTAATCTGTGCAATTATGTAATTTTCATGAGGCGGCTGCAATGGATAAGCATTTTTCATTTTTAGTTTGCTTTGCATACAATCTTCATAAGCTTTGGAACATGCAACTGCTTTTGTTCGCTGTACCCAGTTCTTTAGGTTTTTCCCATGCAAAGAGAGGACTATTTTCTTTGATGGTAGAAGTTGGCGAATTTTACCTGCCCTACATGGTTCTGGAAAGTAATCTATCCAATTGCCGCATCTGAAGCAGGGTGGGAGGTCAGTTGAGTCCTTGGTCCTCAACCAACGATGCCACTGCCTCAACCTTTCTGCTGGTGGAGAGCATGTCAAGGATCTGGGAGTTCTCCGCCTCATTGTCATCTGCAAGATATGCAGGAAAATGTGGCACCCACAGAATGGAAAGTCATGGTTTGTCTCATTATGGTGCCATGATGAGCTGTGCATCAGTGCGTCATACGACTCCTTCAATCTTTTGTTAACCATGAACAAAGCCAAAGCTTGGATTCTCTGGCATTAAAAATGCTAAGAATCTCTGCCCTCAACCAGGTGTCTAAGACCATCAGAGACTATCTTACATCTACCAACAATTCAAAGTACTGAAGAATCAAATTGACAGAAACTGTTAAATGTTACAGGCGTTGTTTTAAGTGAGGCCTATAAAAGATACAGGTTACTTATAATTCCCTTAAGAAATTCAGTCAGCTGAGCCAACCTCATGAGCTGCCATCTGCATGAGAAACACCAATTTGACGACTTGAAAAGCCAAGCCGAGATTAGTAGAGAGTGCAGGTTGTACATGGCGTAATAACTTAGCATTCTGTATACCAAGTATAAACATGTCATTGTTCAATTTTGGACAAAACCATGGCATGGTATTGTTTCAAAAGTATGGGAGAAATGTTACATGAGACATTGGCAACTGTTGCACATTTCTCAAGAACTGCCTCAAACTGCTTTCCATAAGGGAATTGCAGATGAAATGTATTAATGCTATAATTGCCCTTTTATCCACTTCAAGCAGAGCAGCTTCAGGAGCCTTTTCCTCAGAGTTTGTATGTATACATTGACAGCAAGAACCTCAACTCAAAACCTCCAGGAAAAATACCAGGAAGACAGAATCAGAAGTTTTGTTCCTAATTGTGACAAGTTGATTTTAAAAATCAATTTTCATTATCCTCATTGACACTCCTTCATGGTGCTTGTGTATCCTGCACATCATGCAAAAAACAGAACAGGATCAGAGCAGGACCTTGAGAGATGAAATCAATGTGAAAGTTCCTGTCAACATTCTACCCCTCAATTTGTCTTCTATGTTCTAGACCTGAGCTTTCCTGCTACGAACAGACAGCCAAAAGCAAACAAGAAAAAAGAGGAACTCTTAGTTTGCCAACTAAGAATGACTGACTGACTCTTCACCCTATTAAACCTTAAACCCATGAAAGCCAGTGTCTTGGTTTTGATGATCAGAAACTACTAGAGGTGTGAGAGGAAATCAGATGCTGGGTACATTGTGATCAATACCGTTTCTTGAAGATTGTAACCCACTAAGCTATTCAATGGAATTCCAGTCACCAAATCAGATGTGCAACTAGAGCTCTGTGACTTCTGGGGCAGTTTTCCATAGCTCTCAGGAGGCTCTAGGAGCACAGGTGCCAAATCAGGATGTGCCAGTGCAGCATCAAACGAAGCAGTGTTGTTGAGCAAAGCTGCTTGGAGAAAAGCAGCAAGAATACCACCTGTACAACACATTGCCAGAGACTTCTGATCAATATAGCACATTGAGAACATTAATATGCAGCATACACAATCCATCTGAAGCCTGACCAGGTGCCCCACAAAGATGCCATATTGGGTGATGCAGGTTTCTCAGAACAAATAAATAGGGAGGAAGAAACTGATCAGAAACTGATCATCTGACAAAAGAAATACAACAAGAATTTCACCTGCAAATCGTCGCATTGGTGACCTTGATGGACCGTTTTTGCATACACAGTAGGAAAGTTTCCCTTGTGCGCCTTTGCAATCATCATCCAGAAAGTCCATGTGGCCATACTCTTTGGCCACAAAGTGGAATGCGGGAGCTGAGCTATCAAAGAAGAATGCTTGATGGCTGACACCTTCTGGTGCACATGGAGGGAACAAGTAATTCCTCTTCAAGGATCCCAATCCTGACCCAACAATAAGAGTAGGAACTCCCAGATTCAAAGAGTGTTGTGAGAATCGGAGTATGGGTGGCTGTGTTTGTATCCCCTTTGCATTCCCGTCAACAGGATCCAATCCCACAACTGCTGAGTACTGCAAAATGCTGTTGCGGAGTCCCAGAGCCAACCCAAACACTACCTTACCTCCTCGACTATGTCCTACCAGTGCCACTTTTGAGAAATCTGGTTTTGCATTCAAGAAGCTCGAGGGCAATGCCATTTCCAGACCACTTGGCATCCAGTTAAGTATGGCAACTGCATCCTCAATTTCTGTTGTTGCATCAGAGCCCGAGATGGTGTACATCTGTTATTTTACATATATAGCCAGCCAAAACACACACCTCATCTCAGAAAACACCTGCAAAAGACCTAACAGTTTCCATCACTTCCAACTCCTCGTCTTCGACTCCTTATGCAATTGCACAGACTCAAAACAAGCAAATGATCATTCCTCAAAGAAGGAAGGAAGCAAGGAAGGAAGACCAGCAACAGGTTTTTGGGAGGAGATCAAACTGTGGTCTCTTTCTTCATGCATGTGTTCTCTTAACAGCAATCCACAGAAGAGAATCATCACTTCACACTTGCATGTGGTGTGCTGTTCAGTCTGCTTGCTTGCTTGTGAATATACTCTTTCTGATCCATGTTGCAAATGGGTGTGTGTTTCTTCTTTCTTCCCATTCTCTACTACTACTACTACTACTACCTCTTGGGGGTCTTTCTCCTCCTTTTTTCTTCACTACCCACTCTTCCTCACACCTCCAAAACCCTGAAAGAGAAGGCCAGAGAGAGGCAAAGACAGAGAGTTTCTCACCTGGGGAGCAACGACTATGAAACCATGGGAAGCGAGATGCAGAAGCAGCTGGCTGTAGAAATGGTTCTGCAGAGTGAAACCATGCTGAAACTGCACCACTGGGTACTTTCCTTTCGCCTTGGGCACCGCGATGAGCAACGGCTTCGGAGGCAAATCGGTCTCGTTCGTTGCTGCTGCTGCTCCCCCTCCCACTCGGTGATTGTGCTTCGAGCCGCAGCTTGACCGCTGTTGCTCTAAGCTCACTGTGTGCGCCTTGTAAGGCCCATCTTCGTACACTCCTCCATGGGCGTAGGAGGAATCATCCCTCGAGCTCCTCATCATCATCTTCCTTGCCCTGCTGCTGCTATCTTTGCTGCTGTCTTCAGCGGCCATCTCCGTTCCACCCCCTCTATCTCTTCTACCCACAGCGAAAACGCGAGCATATCGAAAGATAACAAACGCTCTTTCCACAAGAGACTGCCGCGTGAAGAGGAGCTGAAGCGGATCGCGGGAGTGGCGGGGGATAAGGTGGCAGAAGATCGGCGACGCAGCGAGGCAGGCAGACGGGCGGGGAGGATGAAAGAAAGAACAAAGAACAAGAGGATTTTGGGCTTCGGGGGTTTGCCCGGGCCTGCCTGTTCGGGCAGAGAAAGACAATGGTAGCGAAGAAGTCCAGCAGCGCAGCTTTCTCCACACCAGTCTGAACTAGAAGCGACAAAGAGAGGAACTGCGGAAGAAGAAGAGGAGGAGGAGGAGGAGGAATGGACACAAGAGGAGGGGGAGATGTGACATTAGAGCTTCTGATGTCTGTCTTCAGTCGTCGCATTGTGGATCTCCAGAAGCTCATTCTCATCCGCGGTGGTATGCATGCTTGCTTGCTTTCTTGCTTTATGTTTTTTCCTTAGTCTTCTACTCTCTTGTTCGTGACATTGTGGTTATGTCCTCAGGAATGTGACAAGTGAGTCGGGAACTGGGTTGTTGTTTTTTTTGTCACCACAGTTCCATCAGCAACGCAAGGAACAGAATTGGGAGAGGTGGATAGAGCTTTGCGCACATTGGATCACTACTTGAGCAACATCAAAGCTTACCTCCAGCGTGAGGCAGAAGCCCTTCCCAAAGCTAAGGTACCTACAACAGTCTCCTCGGTCCATTCTTTCTCCTCCTTCACTGATGTTCATCTTCTTCTTTTTGCTCCTTCGGGTTCTTGAGCTTTCCACCAAGTAAGTTCTTTGAAAACATGTTCATCGTCTTCTTGTTGCTTCTTTGGGTTCTTGGGCTTTTCACCAAGTAAGCTCCTTTGACAAGATGTTCATCTTCTTCTTCTTGCTGCTCCTTTGAGTTCTTGAGCTTTCCACCAAGTAAGTTCCTTTGACAAGATCATCTTCTTCTTGCTCCTTTGGGTTCTTGAGCCTTCCACCAAGTAAGTTCCTTTGACAAGACGTTCTATCTTCTTGTTCTTGCTCCTTTAGATTCTTGAGCTTTTCACCAAGTTCTTTGAAAACATGTTCATCTTCTTCTTCTCACTCCTTTGGGTTCTTGAGCTTTTCACCAAGTATGTACTTTGAAAACATGTTCATTGTCTTAGTCTTCTTGCTCCTTTGGGTTCTTGAGCTTTTCACCGAGCATTCTTGTGAAACCCTAAACCCTAAATGCACCACTACTGTCTCAAAGTGAGTCTAGCTGTTTTGTTGTCTTCAAGACCAAAGAATTCCTGTTTGCTGAATACAGTGTGCCCAGTGTATTCTTTGTGATGAGCATATTGTGTTGATATGTGGAGATTTTCTCTGCAATCTCATATGTATCTTTGTGATTAGCATTCCACAGATGATGCTTAGGTTTTCATGCTCATAGAAATGGTTCTGTGTTTTCTGGTGGATTTTTGCAATGGGCAGGCTTTGATAGAGTTGTCAATACAACAGCAGCAAACTCTGCAACAGATTTCCACCAACTTACCTGCTCGGTTGCCAGGAAATGATTGCCATGTGGATCTCAGTGGCCCGAGGTTTTGTGCACTTTCTTCCCCCAATAAAGTAGTAGTTTTTATGGTCCTCATCACTTTGTAATCTTCCTCCTTGTGAGCTGCACTTTTGAGTTTGCCACTCTTTGCACCTTAACAAATCTGAACTCTCAAGATGTGAAGAACCTCTAATCCCATCATTCTTCATGAAGAATCTGTAATCTATCTCATCATTCTTAATGAAGAATCTCTAATCCCATCTCATCATTCTTGATGAAGAATCTCTTATCCCATCTCATCATCCTTGATGAAGAATCTTTAATCCCATAATCCTTAATGAAGAATCTCTAATCCTATCCCATCATTCTTGATGAAGTATCTCTAATCCTATCATTCTTAATGAAGAATTTCTAATCCTGTCAGTCCTAAAACTGTTTTCTTTGTTTCCTCTTCATGTTGATAAAGATAGGTGTTTCTGCATTCTGCACCTCCATGAGCATCATGGAGTTTCTTCCTCCAGTTCTGTTTACGGCTTTTGGTTTCCTCTCATAATCACTTGGAAGTATGTTAAAACTTCAGGTCAACAAGCTTGGAAGGGCTGTTAAAGCTTCAGTTCCAAGCTTTGGCCCCCTTATCCATAGTAGTGCTTCCTCTTCAGGTCCCCTTCTGTCTTGTTGATTTAAGCATGCTGAAGAAAGATTCAAGCACTCTTTTTTTGAGGATACCTATATGGCAGAATGTAGTAATGACTTTTGTGTTCATTTGATAGAAGCATTCTGTTGCTCCATAGATTTAATCCTCTTGAAGAAGGTGCCCTCCATGTCTGTTGGAAATATGCAGTTCCAAACCCTTGCAGCTCCCAAGGATTCATTGTAGCCCAAATGGCAGACTTAATTAGTCTGTGGAAGAATGAAGGGTAGCAATTCCAAGTTTCTTTTGAATTGATCCAGAGAGTTGCTTACCAAAGAAAGGTTTTTGTCTGGAGTTCCTGCCGTTGGAATCTTCAAAAGGATTGTTTCTTAGGTTACTCATTCTAAGTAGGGAGTTTTTCCTAAGTCCACTTTCTCCTCTAAAGTTCGTCTCAATGTCCTCCTCATCTTCTCTTCTCTCTGTTTTTCTTTCAGTTTTCAATTTTGTTTTTGTTGGGGCTTTTTCTTTTCTTGCCCTTCCCCCTTTCTCTGTTAACACTTTTTTCTTGAGGTCTTTTGTTATTCTTTTTCTTGAGCACTTCTTTGGGTTTTTCCTCCTGAGAAATCTTCCAACTTGTGAATGAGGCATTGCATGTCCTATCAGTACAAGAGTGTTATACATAAACTGATAACCAGATGTGGCTTGGAGAGCTTCAATGATCCTATTTTATTGTCCCATTTTCTTTCACAGTTCACTCAGAAAGACTAGGCATTGGTTTCTTGCTTATCAAAGAGTCAAGATGCTGTTATTTGAGATTTTTGTGTTTACAGCCACTGGAATTTGCTTTTGCTGAACTTATGAGTGTGGCTGATTTGCAGTTCGACTATAGTGACAAATAGTAGTCCTGTTTCAAAACCTGCTGAAGCTTCGGTTCCAAAAGTAAGTCTCTTCTGGCCACAGTGTAGAATGTCTACTTGCCTCATATGGTTCCTTTAGCAATAGGTTAATGGTCACAGTTTCTTCATTCAGTAACAGCCCTAAATGCCACTACTCTAAACCCTACACAGGGTTTTGATTGAAATTGTGGCTGCCTGTCATGGTGATCAGTTGACAGAATGTTTGATACTGATGGCAGTCGGCTTCTAGAAATTGATTGATTATGGGGTCTCAACTGAATACAGAGCTGGATGACCTGCTGGATCTATAGTGGTCATTTTGTTTGGAAAGGAAGGTGACAGGGTGGTATAATTTCCCGTGAACTTCAGTTGCTAATTGGAATTTTGTTATACTTGTGCAGGAAAAGAAAGGAAAAGGACCACCACCACGGTGGTACATAAACGTTGATGAACTTTCATCACTCTCCAGGTGCTCTTGTGTAACTCAGTCAGCACCAACCCCTTTTGAATATGTGTGTGTGGACATATGTAAGTCTATGTGTACTTTCAATACTGTATTGTGCTATCATAGATGCCTTAGCTTCTTTGCAAGGGATCTTATGCTTGAGATGCTATAGATGTCCATCTGAAATGAGGCTTGAAGTATATATATGAACTCAAAGTACCAAATTCTTTTAATGGCATCAGTTGCTAATCTGCTGACTTCATTTGCATCATCAGCTATATGAGGGGGAGGCTTACTTTGGAGAAGTTGAACACTGCGATTGATGAGATGGCAACCTTTGCACTAGCAAATGCTCGTCTCTTGGCTGCTCCCAGGAAAAAGGTATGATCAGTACAGCACCCTGTTCTTGATCTTAGAGCAACCTGTTGTGGGAATCCAGAGTCCAGCTTTGAAAAGGAGGCAGTAGTTCCAATGGTAGCTTTATTCACTGTCTAGAATACATGTCCATGCAGATTTACATGGTTGATGGGTTTCAGGTTTAGGGTTTATGAACTATGAATTTTCTTTCCAGCTGATGCAAATAATGGTGCAATTGTACATCAATATTGGGTTGTGGCTGTCTGTAGATTTACAATTTGTCTAACTCTGTGCTCTGTTGTGCATGTATGTTTATCTGACTACAGCTAGGAGAAGATTTAGCAGAGAAAGTATTGGTGAGTGTCAGTTTCAATGCCAGCCACACCTTGCTTGCAATCACAGAACCTTACTATGTTGCTTATCATTGAAAGGTGCTTAGTGTCATGGGTGGTCATAGGGACCTAGCAGAGAACACAGAAGGCATGAGGATTTCCCTCATTTTTTAAGTCAAAGAAAGGTTCAGGGTTTAGGGTTTAGGGTTATCTGCACCTGCTCAGCTAAGGTTATCTTTATGCCTCAAAAGCTTAATCTGCAAACTCGATATGTTGCTGCCTAGAAACTTTTGTACTTATGTATTGGTTTTGCAATCAATTGAAAGCAGTCAGTCAATCTTCTGAAATCAATCAAAGAAGCTGATTTGAGCCATGCTTTTAAAGCAAACCAGTTTTTAGACCATTATTCACAGCATTTCAACAGCAATCTCTTTGAATGCAAACATGGAATGTCACCATATTACTTGAGTTTGCCTCGTATATCAGAAACATGGGATATCTTATCCCAGCTCCTCCTTCAAGTCCCAGTGAGATGTTTTCTTGGGTTTTGTTTACAGGAGCTGCGAGACATTGCAGCCCTTGAGTCTGTGAAAGGAAAGCACTTTTTTTTGGAGACAGATATGCGTGGACCAACTCTGAAACTGGACAATACTGGGAAAGCAATCTTGACGGTGAGGATCTCCCACATCTGTTTCATCTCCTCTGCATATCACTTTCATTAATGAAAAAGCTGATGGCTAAAACCTTACAAGGGTGGAAATTTGTTCTTGGGGGAGGGTGCAAACTTCATTTGGAGAACTGAGATGTACAGCTCCCAAGAGGAAGCAGTATTCTAAATTTTCAGAAGGGTGGGCTTGTTTTTTGACTGACTGGGTGGCCTATGTTTCTATTAGGGTTTCATATCATAGCCTCAAAGTTTCGAACTCATCCCTTATCCTGGGAAACCTACATCTCTCTTCACAAGCATAATTTTTATTAGTATTTTGCATCCTATCAGCTATAGATTCAACCTCTCACTAATTCAGGTTTGACATTTGTTAGATTTGGGGAAACATTACTGTCAAGTTTCACAAATCTGGTGGTGGTTGACAGGTTTTTCGACATTTGGGCCGGATCAATGAATTTCGCACAGGTCGGCAAAGAGTTTTGGTCCTACTGAAAGCTTGATTATGCAACTCCAAACCGATTCCACCTTCAACACAACCCATCACAAGACATCACAATGAGATCAATACAACTAGAGTGGTGCTGCAGCTTTTCTCAAGAGCAAGAGATTGAAGTGGTAGTTAGTGGTGTGATTACAGAGGTAGTTGTGCAGGGTACATGTGCTATGAGCCAAAGGGCTGATCAGAACATTGTAAGGATGTTAAAAGTTTCTGAAACATTAATAGTTCCCTACCACCTTCATTGCCTGATGAAAATGCATGGGTAGTGCCATCAAATCCTTCATTTGTTTGATGTGAAACTGTCTAGTCTACCCCGAAAAGTGAACTGCCTTATTGCCATTCTTGTTTCCTTCTTCGTGGTCTGATTCTTGGTTGCTTGCTTGTAAACTTCTCAGCCACTGTCTACTGTTTTGCAGCCCAGGTTTAGGGTATCAGAAACTTCATCACCTTCTTCACCTTGCGTCCACAGTGACTGCCACCATTTTCTAAAAAGAAGTGCAATCTGAAACATCTCCCAATATGACTGAGAAAACAAGGGGGAGAAGGATCAGACCTTCAATCTGAATCCACAGTGACTGCCGGCATTGTTAAACATGTGCATTTTGCGAACATCTGTCTCCTCTTACATCTGCAATCTGAAACATCTCCAATACAAGAAGTGAAACAGATCAGACTTAGCAACTTGTAATCCCACACATCTCTTGCATGGTGCAATCTGAAACATCTACAATACAAGAAGGGAAAAGGATCAGACCTTCTTCACTTTCACCACAGTGACTCCAGCCATTTGTTAAACATCTGCAGTACAAGAAACGAAAAACAAAGTTGAAAACAAAAGATTAAGAGAAGAGAGAGAGAGAGAGAGAGAGAGAGAATCCACTGACCTAGAGAGAGGTGGATCTGTGTCCGTCTTCAAACAGGTTGCTTGTTGTTACTTGGAGCATGAACTTCTCATGGTGAGAAGAAAAAAATGGTGGATAAAGAAGAAGAAGATGGATGTGAGGAGGAGCGAGCAGCAATGCAGCAAGGCATCGTGAGGATAACAGGGAAGAATGCGGTGTTCATGGATTCCTCTCTTGTGGTGAGCGCTGCGTATAGCTACCATTGCACCAAGTCAGAGCGATACTATTCACGTTCTCTTCTGTTTTCCTCTTGCGAATCCATCGTTGCTTCTCCTCCCCCTTCTCCTCCGTCGTCGCCTTTGGACGATTCTTGTAGTGGCAGCAGGAAAAGGAAACGGAAGAAGAAGAAGAAGAAAAGGCTGTATACTCCGAATGAGAAGGAGTCTTTTGCTGAGTGTCGCCACCAGGTAAAGCTCGCTTGCTCTCTCCTCATTCCTGTTCCATCTTCCGCTGCTGCTGCTCAGTTTGCTGCTTTTGTGATTTTCTAGCTTTCCAGCTATTTTCCATAAGCGCATGAGGCAAAATCTGCAGGAAGTGAGAGGTGATATTCTGGAAGCTTATGAAGCCTTTCAAGCTACTGCAATTCCCAGGGTTAAGTCTCATGCTGTTGCTTTGAGGCAAATCCTACCATCAAACACAACAACAATCGTCTGCCAAGAACAAGAACAAGAACAAGAGGTTGATTTTGTGGAATTGGGCAAGCTTTGGCAAGCTCCCTTGTATGAGATCACATTCTCACAAAGCTTAGAAAGGAGTTCTGGTGAAGAAGAACAAGGTTAGTAGTCCAGCACTAAAATGCACTCTCTCCATTTGAAATGCTTGAGGCCACCACCTATCCTCAACAGAAGAGCTTTCTCTATAAAACCCTAACAACCTCCCTTCTGGAGCTAGCAGCAATGGAGAAAAGCTGGAAGGAGTTTCTGAAGCATCCCAGAAAAATGCTATTTGCTAATGCTCCAAAAGTTGCAACTTTCTGAAACACTAGGGAAAATTCTCTTTTGCCCTGTCATTGCTGATGTGCCAGAAGTCAGAGTCTCTGAAACATAAGAGAAGGAGGCTATTTGCCATTGATTGCTGGAGCTCCAAAAGTTAGGGTTTCTGAAGCTTAAGAGAATGCCATTTGCCAATGATTGCTGTGATGCTACACAAGTCGTGGTTTCTGAAGCATAACAGAATGCCATTTGCCATTGATTGCCATGATGCTCCAGAAGTTAAGGTTCCTGAAGCAGGAGAAAATGCCATTTGTGATTGCTTGCTGATGATGCTCCAGAAGTCAGGGCTTCTGAAGCATAACAGAATGTTGTTTGAGATTGATTGCTGTGATGCTCCAGAAGTTTGGGTTTCTGAAGCAGAAGAGAATGCCATTTGTGATTGCTTGCTGATGATGCTCCAGAAGTCAGGACTTCTGAAGCATAACAGAATGTTGTTTGTGATTGATTGCTGTGATGCTCCAGGGCAAGGTTTAAGGAGCTTTACACTTTTCAACACTGTCATAGAGAATGCAATCAAGGAGGAGGTGGTGGCAGAGTGTGCAGGCTGTAGATTTTTGCTGCCTTGCCTTTGCCAGTTTCTTATTGTAAGTCATGTGTCTTTGCTCTGGTTTGACACTTCTCTCATTTCCCTGGAGTTTTCTCTCTCTCTCTCTCTTATATGTCTGTTGCAAGCTGTCCTTTTTTCACTTATGCTGCTGACTACACAACCATACCCATGTGTGCAGTCGGACATTAATCAAGTGCATCAGCTAGTGCCAGGTTGTGTGTTGACAGTCCTTCCTCTGTTCTTCTCTTCTGGTCTCTTGAGGCTTTCATCATGCAGAGTGGTTTTTTATTGGAGCATGCATTGTACCTTATTACAAAGTCATTTACAAAAGTGGTGTCTGTCTTCAATGTGGCCTGGCAGAAGCATCATGTGAGGGCTTCAATCTTTTGGTCATAGATCCACCCTGGGAGAACAAGAGTGTTCACCGCAGAGCTTTGTAAGTCCTTCAGAGACAGTTTCTGCTTGGTGGCTGGTTTTTTTCGTTGTTGTCCTTCTCTCTTTACTTCCTCTCTCTCTCTCTTTCTCTCTCTCAGAAGCGAGAAGTCATGTGTATTTCTCTCAGCAACTTTGTGTCTGGTTAGTTGTGTGATTGGTCAGGTATCCAACATTGCCGAACAGGTCCTTGTTATCATTGCCAGTAAAGCAACTGGCACATGCTGATGGAGCACTGGTGGCATTGTGGATAACAAATCGTGAAAAGCTGCGCCAATTTGCAGAGAAGGAGCTCTTCCCAGCCTGGGGAATCACACCAGCTGCTGTGTGGTATTGGCTCAAGGTTTAAAATCCTGCCCCACCCCCTTTTCAATTTCTCAAGGCTTTTGTGTTCAATCGCAACTTTTGCCTCCTCCCAATTTCCCAAACTCTTTTGAAAGCTCTCAAAATGAATGACAACAAAGTTCTAATGTCAGTCATAAGTTTTGAGATGCAAATTGAGAGCTTTTTCAGTAGAAGGAAGTGGGCTTGTTGTAAAAAGGTGAAAGAGGATGGTGTGATGGTGAGCCCATTGGATCTTGCACACCACAAGCCTTATGAGTGCCTACTACTGGGCTATTTGCCCTGTCAACAACTACTGGGCACGGACAATAAGGTAGCATCTCTCAAACCTTTCCAGATTCAATCTGCTTCCATGGGTCCCTGTTGTGACAAAGTGAAAACATCTAATCCCTTTTGGCGACTTGCATCTTTCTCTTTGTCGCTTTCAACTTGACAATGGTTGATTGTAGTGGTGCTGGTTTCCTACTCATGAGAAACTTAGAAATTAGATATACACTTTGACCACAAAAATTTGTCACAGCACTCTGTCAAAAGTGCTACTAATTATGTACATGGTTGTTCTAGTTCTTCTAGCTCAAATTCAGAGACAAATCTATGACTTGAAAATACTTTAAGGATTCTTCTTTTGCGCCTTACCTCTGTCTACTTTCTTGTTATTAATCCATGGACAAGTAATGAATATGCAGTTTTGAATCAGTGTTTCTATGCAGTCGACAGATGTGGGCAGATCCTGTTGAGTATCTTGGACTGACCTTTGATGAATCTGCAATAAAAGAATGAATATGTAGAGTATCACAAGTTAAGCTCCTGGATTCTAGGCTGAGTATTTCTGTCTCCCTCTTTGGAGTGAGCTTTTGCAAAGATATGTTCCATCAGGTCTACCTCCCATGTGAGGATACATTTACCTGGCTAAGTCTGGCCAAATTAAACCAATGAGAAGTTGTGGTTTTCTGGTGCAGGATGTGCATGGTGGTACAGCAGATTTGAAACATGAGAAGCCACCAGACAAGTTTGTCATCATCAGTGTCCCTGGTGACCACTCCAGAAAGCCACCACTGGGATGTATCCAACTTGGGAGTGTTCTCTCTCTCTCTCTCTCTCTCTCTCTCTCTGTGTAGTGGTGCTTGTACTCTTTGTAATGATTTCCCAGAGTTAGCTCCAAAGTTAACTTAATCTTCATATAGTATGCAAAAATTAGGAAATCTTCTGATATGCTTTTGCCAATCAGGACCATCACTCATTCATCCAGCCATCTCCCAGAAGGGTTATAGTCTGTTGGTAACCTGCTTTGTATTGAATCTGATTGCCCTTGGTACTAGATACCTATCTGTTTATTTGCACAATATGTAAATGAACTGTGGCTATTACCCCAGGTTTTTTACTTAACAGATGCTTCGCAGCTCTTTTGTCTGGCTTCTTACCAGGACCAAAAAAAGTGAAGGGCATTGAGCTTTTTGCCAGGGAGCTCACTGCTGGATGGACATCATGGGGAAATGAGCCTCTCCGATTTCAACACCTACCTTACTTCAGAAGAAAAACAAGGACTACTGGGGAGGCTTGATAGTAGGAGAAACAAGCCTAGCACCTATGTTCCTCTGTTCCATTTTATTGTCCCAGAAATGCTGAACATGTTCAGATGACTCAGAAGCTCTCAGGCTCTTTGCAAATTTGTGCCATTGCTTTCAAAACTTTAGCAATGCCAGTTCTGGCATGAAACTGCTGGAAGTTGCATCACAGGAGTTGGGGACTTGAGAGGTGAGATTACAAGGGAATCCTAAAGAAGATGGTTTGGAGTTGGGACTTGAGAAGTGCAGAGTACAAGGGAGTCCTAAAGAAGATGGTTTGGAGTTGGGACTTGAGAAGTGCAGAGTACAAGGGAGTCCTTCTTGAGAAGATGGTACAGAGTTGCATACTTTCTTATGCTAAGACAGTATGAGAATGAAACATTCGTGAAGAGATCACAAAGGGCATTGAAAGGTTGAAATCAAGGACAAAAATTGTCAACAATCCAATCCCAAGTGAATGCTAACTTGGTAGGATGTATAGAAGTAGAAAGGGTGCGGGGGAAGAGAGGATCATCTCAGAGGGAACATTGTTGTGCTAGCAAGCTCACTACATCAAAGGACATCAAAACAGGTTGGAAACCAAAGGTGAGGAACAATTGTTTCTATAACCTCAACCCTCAAATGGGTATGAAACACTCACCAACAACCTAGTGTCAAATCCCACAGTTTCAACAGAGGGAGACTCCCCCCTAAATTGAAGTCCTTGCCACACTGGTTCAATTCTTCACTGACTTCTAGTCTGATTCTTGAATCGCCCGTCCAAATCACACTTGGAATGCTTTCTTCATGCTTCTTCTTGGATAGTGCTACAATGTCTTAAACCAGAGCACAATAATGTATTGAGGTAGAAATTGAAATGAGGAGGGAGCTTAAGTTGTTTGATAGGTGTATTCACATGTAGTGCTTTGAGGAGCATCAGCAGAATGTGGCAAATCTATATAGTCTTATGAGGTCAGTTCTGGACATAGCTGTCAAAATATGCTAGGAATGTAATACTTTGTGCTCCTGGTAGCTGGTCACAACACTACAAGTTGCTGTTGCGGATCACTCAACAAGCAATCTTACCATGGCTATTGTTCAAACTGCTCCTCAGTTTTTTTGTGGTTCAACGATTAAGGGTTCCAACACAAGCATTTGGCCCTAGAATGGCCAAGTAGAAGGAAGCTTTCCACCACCAAATGTCAATCCTTCCATATACAAATCGTTCTCTGGGAGTGGTCAAACCCACTCTAAGTGGTTGCAAAAATAAATATTATTGTTCTATTGTGAGGGTGATCTTCTTCTCTAACTTGCTATTTGTGTCAACTTCATAGATATCATTCTTGTTTCTTTCTTGTGATAAAACAATACCCAAATAGAAAAAGGTGATTTACCAAATAAATTATATGAGTAATTTGTAATCTTGAGTCTAGAATGCAAAGGTCATCATGTGCCATCATAATGAGAAAGTCATTTTTTAATAAATGTTTTGAGAGATGGTTCTCACTTGCACTATGATGTTAGGCTTGCAAAATGGCAAGAGCCTCTTGACGGTCTTGACCTATGACGTATCACTTAAGTATTTTGTCAATGTTCTATTGATAAAATCAACTAGATATCAAAACAAAATGCTTGCTACTAACACAAATTTTGCAACATTTGTTCTTTGATCAAATCAATGGCATGTATTGAGTGTTCACCTCATCCAATATGATATTGACAAATGAAAGAAGAAAATGGTCTTTTTGAGTGTTTTTGTTTAATGTCCAATAAATGATGCATACTTGAAGTTTTCCATTTATTTTTCATCGATACCAAGGAAAGACCCAATTAATAATCTTTATTGGCCTAATAAAATTAAATTGTAAATTTTTTTCCAATTGCACCTTAACTATTTGTTCTAGCCAAAGGTTCATATGACTTTCCACAAATAGACCTTGCGTCTAGAATAAGAAAAATGGTGTGTTGAACAACTTGTGGTGGGATAGCCTTGAGGTTCTTATAAGACCAATGAAAAATATCACAATATTTCATCACAAGGTTTTTACATTGTGTGCTTTCTTCATTAAACAATTACGAACCAATTTTAATCAATCAAAATTATTTGCTTGAATAAACAACATCAAATTTTCTCCAATTTGCCTCACATATATGCATTGCGTCTATAGGACCATGATACCCAATTAGTTTGGTATTTGTGGATAGATAGGAAGGTTAGGGTCAACCTCAATGCCAATGAATGTCTTTTTAAAATGCAAAGGATTAGGTAATGTATCATTTTCCTTCATTAAGGAATCAAGGTTTTCTATCTTTGTACCATTTATCTTCAAATGACATACATCTTCATAAATAATCTCATCAACCAAGGTGGCATGGTTTTACAACATTTCATTCAATTCATCAATTAACTGTTCTATAATGCAATTAATAGAAACTTCATAATTGGAAGGTGTATGGTTTAACAACCATTTGGTGAATTCAAAATCATTTGTCCAATCATACAAGTCAAGGTGTATGCATTTGAAATTACTAATGTCTATTGTTTTCATGTTTTCCTTGTTCAATAATTAAAGATAACTTGTTGATGTTGTTTTAGGTTTGAAATCCTTATCATTGTTATTCTCAACATGGACCCCCTTTTTTGAGTAAAATCAAAAGTCAAGAACGTCCTTATAAGCTTGATTGTCTCAATTGTATTATTGTATAGAACATTATATGTGAGACTAGGATTGTCATAGGCCCAATTAATCACAACTTCAATCATTTGCAACCAATCTCTACCTAAAAATAATGGATAACCATTAATTTATGTTTAAAAGAAAATAATGCGGAAGGTGAAATTGTAATCCTCATTGTGAGCACACACCTTGCAATTTGTAATATGACCAACTAGAATTTGGTAACTTTAATATGCCAAATTAATGATAAAGGTCATGGGTTCATGACTTGAAGGTCTAATTTTTCCATGGTAGATAAAGGCTTGATATTTAAGTCACTACCTCCATCCACCAAGACAATAGGGATAAATTTATTCACAATCTCAACTTCAATTTTGATAGGACCAACATCAATGGGAGTAAGAGCTTTAACTTTTGCAGTGGTTTCAACCATTCTAGATTTAATAGTTGTAACTCCTTGGATGAATTGTACAATGGAAATATTAGCTTTAATGTTGCACCAAAGACCATAAATTTAAGCTAAATTATAACTTTGAACATTATTAAACTTTGGGAGGCATGTAGGTGCATCCCAAGGTTCAACATATTTTGCAAATGGGAAACCATCATCACTTTTAGGCTTTAAAGGTCCATTGCCTTTAACCATAGTTTTAAAAACATTTCTCCTTGCTTCTTTGAATATTTCATTGAGCTTTGAGAAATGTGGAAATTCTTCAAAAGGGGTCTTAAAAGATTTTTGTAATGTGGACATGCCTATAGCCTTAGACCTAGTTATAATTGCTAAAATTAGAATTAGTGCCTTTCCCTTATCCTTTTTGATTTTAGAGGTCTAAAACAAATTAGATTGTTGGTGAGTGTATTTAAGAGGTATAGTCGATGGATTGACTTGATTGGGATTCATAAACTTGACATCCAAAATGCCTTGATGTGATTAAACTTGTCCCATATTAAGATTTTTTCTTTGACTTTGAAATGGGGGCAAATTAATCACGCCTTATCTAGTTTGAACAAATAAGTGGGGATGATGAATGCCCATTGTTTTGTTGATCATAGGATATACTTGAAGGGTTTATTGGATTTGTAGAAGGTACACTAAACTTAACACTTTGTATATTATTCCTTGCTTATTGTTCATAGTTGCCTAAATGAAGGTTTAAATGCATGACCTTATTTAGGTTGCAATAAAAATTCAAATGGTGATTATAATTACAATTGGAACATTCAATAGTTAATTCCACCAACAATTGTCAAGCACATATATGTTTGTCATCACAAATTCCCATGTAAAAGTACCTTTGCTTTATTTACAAATTGTTTTGAGGCAGGTTCATCAATTGATTAACCTAATGGGATGGTCTATAAAATGGAACCTAAGATTGAATTGTCATCATGCAAAATTGAGTAGTGTGATTAGCTTGTTTATCATTGTACACCACATTCATGAAAAATGCATGTTTGATTCATGTGGTAGTAGTAGATTAACATCATGATTTTTTATGAGGCAAAACATTTGCTTGTTCATGGCTTGCAAAACTTTCATAATTTCACCCTTAAAATCTTTGTTAGTCTCCTTTAACTTTGATTGAAACTTTTGAAAACAAGCTTCAATTGAAGGCATATTATTCATAGTAGGCTTTGGTAGTGGCATTATTGCTAGATGCATTAGTGATAAAAAAAATCCTAAAAGAAATGAACAATAAAGTGTGTAATTTTACTTTAAAAAAATCTTTAAAATAGTGAATAATAAAATGTGCAACCTTTCTTAAAATAAATTTAGGTTTAAATTCTATAAAATTTATTTACCAAAGATTTAAAACTTGTGACTCAAACAAGTAATGAAGGTTGCCATATTCTAGAATGATTAAGAAGGATTCATGGTGACCTTTGCAAATAATTATGTATTCAATTCACTATGATATTCATTACCTACCATAACAAACCCAACATGAACAAAAAATGATATAATTCATGTTGTGTCCTTGTTTTAAAATATTTAATGTTAACCTGCAAGTGATTGTGGATTCCAATCATTAATAGGTCATGGTAAGCTTTACTCAATACAACCAACCCAATTATTTTACAAGGATCGCAAGTAAAGGTTTACACCACTCGTCAAAATTTGTGCAAGGTTACTTGCTTTAAGCCAAACTTTGGGAGAAGTTTGCATACCTATGTTGGCAATATTATGTAGTATTAAACTAACCATTAAAAAAGATGAAAAAGTATTGTAGTACCTTTACTAGTCATGCATCTTCTTGTTGAATATATATATATATATTTTAAATTTTAAAAAAAAATTCTAGTAGAAACAATGAGAATTTTTTGAAATTCTCACACTTTCAAAGACTTGACTATGTAGACCTAAAATAAATGAAATAACAAAGTACATTAGATAGCAACGAAAATTTTAAAACTTCTAGCACTATGGGTAGTTGAAGAAACTCAGCTTTTATTGAAAATGCAAGAATGGTATAGGTACCATGGCAGTCATAAAAAGGTGAAAAACCATTTAATTCCACATGATAATAATAGGCCTTCCATTTTCAAGGTAGCTGTTTTTTCACAAGGTTTTTATTTGAAAAGAAAAAAATAGTTTAAATGTATAAGCACTCCTCAAAGATACTAATCCCCGATCTCCTTAATGTAAGCATTATGGTAGATCAAATCATGATTAGTAACATTCTTATGATTACTGTGTAAATTTTATTAATCAAACTTGTATAAAATTCATAGTACAATTTACATTACTTGAAATCGCAATGGAAATGTTGAGATGATCAATAAATGTTTCAGCCTTTTGGAAAACATGATTCCATTGAAGAAGGTTATTTTTTTTGTTTTATTCATTTGTCAAATTGAGATTTCCCAAACCATAGTGCCCTCACCATGCTCTTGGTACTCTTGGAAAACCCTCAATGAAAATGGGTGCACCCAGGTGGTTTTGTAATGTTTAGACCTATGATTTAATAGTTATTGAGTATTGAACAATTTTGTCATCGAAAATTCAATTAAAAAAAAAAACCTTTAAAAACTGGTAAATTTGGGGTGCACTTTTAGTGTTGTTGGAAAGTGCTAAATGACCAGGATTTTTACAAAGGTCATTTCGTAAATTTAAGACCTAAGGTGTAGTAGATTTTGAGTAATCTCTGTCATTGAAAATTTAATGAGTTGGGTAAGGAATTCACACTTCGTGAATTATGCAACCTAGTCTCGATTAAATGCCAATTCTTTAAATTGTAGCATCTTTAGTGTTAATAGTTCAAATGAAGAAAAACCTTTGAATACTATTAAATTGAGTTTGGACTAGTAAATATGTATAGGTTATAGTGATTTGCAAAAGGGTCAACAAAAGACAATGGTTGCTTTTGATTGGCTAACCATAATGATTGATTGACATGGTGGCATTCAGATGGTCTTTCATTTTGTATTATCCAAAATTTCACATTTATGGATGGGGACGGAAATCATTTGCTTCCTATGTTGGATGTGGTAAACATTAATAGAGGCTCAAATAAGGGGCGAGAGTGGAGATGCTTTTAACACACATTATCATTATTTGGTAGTCAAGGTCCCACCTCCCATCCCATATTCAAGTGTTTGCTGTTCACTTACTCCAATTGCTTGACCCAATCAAGTTTTTGGTATCCAAGGTCACCCCCCTTCCCATCCCTTTTAAGTTTTCCCTCTTATCACATATTCAAATGTTCTTTGTTTCCCCCACATGGACCTGTTGTGTGAAATCACATGCTTTTCATTATGTGAAGAAAAGTCATCCCCATCTTCCTCATGTGTGGCCTGTCAAAGTGGGAATGGGCCTTGCACAAATAAACGCTGACACCCTCACCTGTGCCAGCTTTTGCATGGTGACAATGGATCCCCCTATTTCCCTCAAATTTGTCACTGAGATTTCATCTTCACTAATATGGGTATTATTTCAAATTGTAACAATCCCTTACCTTTCCAAGTGCACCTCTTGATTCAATCACTTTAAACCTTGCATGGGCATCAGACATTCAATCAAATTTCCTAGTGCATTTAATAAGCTTCTGGCTTATTGCAAAACACAGAAGATCAACAAGGTAAGGAGTTTTCAGGGAGTGTGTTTAGAATTAGGGGTAATCACTCCCTCTATCACTAAGGTTATGTAGTTCTGGCAATGTCAACCACTGTAAATCTTGTAACCTGATATTACTTGATCATGAAGCCAGATGATGAGGTTGTTGTGCATGTGCAAATCAAGTTCTTCAAAATTGCATACTTCTGAACAAAATTTTTACATCACATTGCACTTCCCGTACAAAAGGGGGTCTGTCTACAGATCATACAGCAGATATAGTCTTGTATTTTAGACACTAACCATGCACTGTGCGCACTTGGATGTGATGGGTGGACTCTGAGCGCCAGATTGGTTGTCTCCCACTCTGCACTAGTGCAACCTCCTCACCATCCTTAACCATGCCCCGCTTCTGAACACCACAAGTAGTCACTATTATTAAATTCCAAGCAGTCCTGGACTAGAGCAATTGCAATGGGAAGGGCTAGGCTTAGGTTTGCTACAAACTCTCTTGATTTTGAGTCAAAATAGCTTTGATCAAATGTGCTCTCAGTGATTGAGTGCCTCTATTGAGAGGTCTCAGGGAAAAACATACAACAGAGCTCAAATGTAAATGGGAGTTTCATTTGCTATCTATCTGAGCTAAAATCATCAGAGAGCCCAGAACATTTCAACTCTTGTCCTAAACACAGGCTATGTTGCAGTTGGAGGATGCACTTAAACAGCTGAAGATCCTCGATTAGATTATCACAGAGTTGCAGAAGCAGTGAGATGAGAACCTGTAAGATGGCCAGAGCCTTGCAGAAGGTCTCCTCAGCATCATCAGAAAAGGGCATGTACAAAGCTCGCACACTATGGTAAAGGGCTAACCTTGATTGCACCCTCTTACTGCAGAAAACCATCATCACCGTTGTCATAAACAGGACTTGGACCAGACCGACCATCTCCAGGAATAGCAAGAGAGAGAAAAGACACCATTTCTCTCAACAAGAAAGACCTTAAACAAGTCTCATTCAACTTTCAGGGGGAAGAAATAGTCTGGCCCTCTCCACAACTTATCTTCCAGGTGAAAATACCAGAGCTTCATCATGCATGGATAAAGATGGATGCTTACTCATTGGTGAAAGCAAACACAGTCCCTGCTGGACGATAATGGCTAAGCAGCATCGCCATGAAGCCAGTACGTGTGAACACAAGAATGGAAGTTCCCAATGTGTTGGACATCATAGTGGCATGAAACGCAAACATCTCACTCATGTGATTCTGTTCACAAAAGCAACCTCAATCTTATGAGCTTTGGTCCTGCCAAGTCTGCATGAATAGAATGCTAAATATACCTCAGATCAGCCCTTCTTGTGGAAAGATAAAGTTAAAAGCAATGGCCTTCTATGTGTTCAGTCTCAGAACACAAACTCAATAGGGCAATATGTTGGACAAGTTTGCTCCTCAGAAATCAGCTCTTTGTCCCCAATAGATGGGGGTCCCATAATGGCACAGTATCAAAATCCTACTGCTGTCTAATGGACAGCCTTCTATCCTGAGTCTGGGTCTCTGTCAGCTTTCAGCACAGCATTCAGTAGAAAGATATTGTGCAACAAAGCTATGGGGGAGCTCTGTATCATCAGAAACAAGAGCCTCCACCCAGAAGATTCTTGCCAGCACTTACTGTGTCCAGTAGGCTTTTGTGGGATCTTGTGTCAAACTCTCACTACAGAGAATATCCATTGCACACTTATCCAAGTCTCATCTGTGCTGCTGAAAAGAATGAACTTAAAAAAACAGGTCTGGCACACCCAAAAAAGTATAAAGAGATTGATAAAGCTGGGCTGTCTGGTGCAGTGGTGAGCAAGCATTGTTAACATGGCTAACACAAAAGTTTCACTCTCACTCGCACAGTTTTGCAACTTTGTTCCCTTCTTTAGATTGCGGCCTGACATGTGTGTGTTCATCTCAACTGACAGCAGGCTGCCAGGACTAGTAGTAAAACAAACAGATGGAGGTGAATACCTTGAAAGCACGTCCCAAATTGGCAGGAGGTTCTTCCTCTGGCATTGTAGCTTCAGTGCGCATGGCTACAGTGTGCATTACTCGTGCAGCTTTCAGTGGATACCTGTTGGTGCATTGCATACAGACAATAAACATAAGATTCTATCCAACTTTGTAATAGACTAGCATTGAGCCTCTGTGTGAAGCAAGTGGAAAGCTTCATACTTTCAATGACTGGCACTATCCTCCTTTCTGGAGAGGTGATCTGTTTTTTCCAATGCACATCTACACAGTGGCTTCTATACATGAACTCCTGCTCTGCCAAAAATGAGGGGACAGCAACATTAGGGGCAAACTATTTGCTTGCTTCTGCTTGACTGTTGGATTTAGAATGCCCTCTAGTTGACTACTAAACACCTCAATACCATTGGCTAGAAGCAGTTTCTTAAACAAGCAAATGCAGCCAGAGGTTACTTACTTCCCATGAGCAGTTTCACCAGAAAGCATAATCCCATCAGCACCTTCTCGAACAGCAATAGCTATGTCTGATACCTCTGCACGTGTTGGAGTGGGATGGTTAATCATGCTCTCCAGCATGTTGGTTGCCACTATTACTGGCTTCCCCATAGCTCGGCATGATCTAATTATTTCTCCCTGCAGTGGTAAGACATACCCCCAAGTCTGTAAAAGCAGATCCTTTGAACAGACACATCCTCTCCTCATCAGATTGGCAGGAAAGTTTGAGAGTAACTTCTTGAAATCTCAAATCTGCTCATCAACAGTCCAACAAAAAAAGGCAAGTTCATATTTTCAAGACCTGAAGAAGGGGCACTTCTTCAATAGGCAGTTCTGCCCCAAGATCTCCTCTTGCAACCATAGCCTGCCAAATTACACACACACTGACATCAAGTTGAACCCACCTAAAAGGTCTCAATGACTGAACTGGGAAGCTCAAAACAAGTGTTTAGTTGATTGCATATGTTCCATCTTAATATGATGAAGCAATTATAATTTGACTTTTAGACCAACCTGCAAGGGGCAGCACCTACCCCGTCAGCAGCATTAAGGATTGATTGAAGATTGGGAATGGAGTCAGCACTCTCAATCTTCACAATGACATGAATATCAGCTCCACGATCTGCAGCAGCTCAATAGTTTAATTTGGAGTGTTTTCTCCACCACTCTTGTCAAGGCATAGCTCAATAATATAAGTGATATTGAAGAACTCAAGGGTATCATGGACAATACAAGACCTTTGAGAAAATCCTTCAGCTCATGCACCACCTCTGCATCTTTGACAAACGATAGTGCATAGTAGTCCACTTTGTTGTCTACTCCAAATTTGATATCTTCCCAGTCCTTCTCTGTCAAACAGTTCCTAGCAACCCTGCATAAAGTCAACATCTATCTTCTGCTCCTCCATCCATACTCCTCAAGAGGCTAACAGATAAAGGGGAGGCAGGTAGCCCCATTGACAACTGCATTTTGTCTTTGTACCAAAACAGCTGTGGCATGCATTCTCCAAACACTCATTCTCTATGATCTGTTGCTTTCAGCATTGACAGTCTTGCATGGCTGTTAATCTTGATGCTAGTGCTCAGACTCTGCAGCCCAAACTAAGCCTTCTGCAGTCACTCTACATCACAAGTATGCTCATCCATAGCAAAAGTCAACCATCTGTCAACTCCCAAGCCTGCATCAGCAGAAAGGGTCAGGGAGGTAAGTCATACCGGTGATGGAAGGGAGTGTAGCACTCTTGCCTCGAACATTGAGATGTCGACGGGACTTCAGCTCACCACCATCCACCACCTCACACAGCACTGACTCATTGGTCTTCGATTTGACTACCAATGACATCATACCTCCTGTCCACCCCTCATTCTAAGAACGATTCAGTTCCATGCAAGGCAAATGATGAATAAGCCTTAACAAATCCCAATGAAATCCAGAGATCTTTTCTGCAGTTGCCAGAACCATGCAACTCAGCAAAAGCATTGAAACTCCAGAGGACTAAAGAAGGGAAGATAGAGTTCAACATCATGGAATGGCAACCAGAAGAGAGATATACCATCAATGAGCAGTGTGTCACCCTCTTCCACATCATTCACAAAATCATCATAATTAACACTGACAGAGGTGTCAGTGCCCACTCCACGTTTGATTGTGAAAGTAAACTCATTCCCCTTCTTCAGCATGATTGGCTGTGGCAGATCACCACTCCGAACTTCTGGACCCTGCAGACCAAATGGTAAAATCCCCCAAATATCTGCAGGTGTTCATCTAGATAAAATCCTAAAGCTTGACAATTGCAGAAAAGCAACAAATTAAATCCACAATTCTCCTTCCCAACAATCAATCATACCTTGGTATCAAGCATTATGGCAATAACATTAGCAGCTGCCTGTGCATTGAACTCCCGAACAAGGTCAATAACCTTCTTGTGAGATGCATGGTCACCATGTGACATATTCAGCCTTGCCACATTCATGCCTGCATCAGCAAGCTTCCATATCATCTCACGTGTGTTTGATGTTGGTCCAATAGTACACACAATCTTGGTCTTGCGCTGGAAACTTGGCTTTACCCACATGCCTGTCCTCCCCTTGTGGATTGCCAGCAACTGCTCAACTGACAAAGTGCTTTCCAACTGCTTCATCCATGTCCAAAACACCACTATGTCAAAGAAAGACCTTCACCAAAAAAGAAACTTTACTGTTTACCAATCTTTCCTGCCTCCAATTCTCCACATGCACTATTGACCAAACCAAAAAAGAAAGATTTGCCAACAGTCCAAAGCAATGCACAAACCCCTCATGCCAGATTCCTCTCACATGACATTAGATACTGCTATTTTTGCTTTGTGTTTGGCAAAATGAAAGGAAGAAAATCACAATTTCCCCATTGTAGTGAGAGATGGTCAATGGAAACCATGAAAAGACTGGTGTAATGAAAATTCAGGCTGCAGAAGAAGAAGAAGTAGAAGAATGGCCCCATGTCTGCTGACAAGCATGAGCTACTGTCTCCATTTCAAAAGGACTGTATATCTCTAACACTGATAAGGGCAACATGACTAAAAAACCTTCTTGAACAGAAAGTCCCTAGGTTCCCAAATTCCAGCAATCTCGCCTGCGCCTGATAAAGAATTCACAACCTCACACACACACACACACACACACACACACATCCTGATGGCATTCAACGAGACAAGGCCATAAAACCCTAACACCAAGTGCTCCAGGCTACAGCGACCAAAACCAGTTGCGAGCAAGACGCCAGACTCCACAGTGAGAGTATTGAAACCCTGACATGAGCACTCCAGCATCCATAAGAAACGGCTGGCTCTTGAGAGGGGGGAAAAAAAAAAACTAAGGTACCTTAGTGGCTCCCGGAGCGAGATCGAGGCGATCGTCGTCAGGTGAGACTGGGACGATGACCGCTTCCTGTTCGGGGAGACGACGAGGCCGCAAACCTGTTGCCCGCACGACGCTCACAGCAGCAGAAGAATTACCTCCATGACGAGAGGAAGCTTGCGCTACAAAGCTTTGGGATGTCCACTGCTGTCTCCGAAGCCCACAATAGCGTCCGAGATCCGTCACTGGCGTCAATGCAAGCGACATCATTGCCGACGACGCCATGATGAACACAATTGTTAAGTAGTTGTTGATGCAAACAAAGCAAATGTTTTATTATTTAAAAACAAACCAACAACAAAAAAAGCTCAATGCAAATTGCACAAAACAGTGAAGCAAGAAGAAGAAGAAGAAGAAGAAGAACGGAGCAGCAAGGAACGAAGTGGCGATGAACTCTTCCTCTTCTGCACACGACGCATCATCAGTGATTTTTCTTTGTCAATTTTGTGTTATGCCAAAGTGGCCATGATTCACAGCAAGATTTAGCCAAATTTGGCTACATGCATAATATGTAAGTCAAAAATTCAAAATCATCCTTCTACGTTTTTGGCTACCTACTGAAACCATGTATAGAAATCTGGCGATTTTTTTCTTAATTTTTGTTGGAATTATTATGGCTATTGAAAATCTCGAGAAAACCAAATGATTTTAGCACTTTTTTATTTAGTTTTTTTTGGCTATATACAGCCGGCAAAAAGAAAGGCTGCACGTAGGCATGCCCAAGGTAACTTGGGTATCAACGAAGGCAGTACACAAAAGGCTTTTTCCAGGGCAGATTCTGCATACTTTTCAGGAAACTTATTATATTAAATTGCAGAATTTGGCCTTCATGGAAAAAGTGTTGGTTTAGCGGGAACCAAAACACTATTTATTTGTGGCAGAATCTGCTCTCAGAAATTCCTTTTCACAGTGCGCTTAAGGCACATTCTGCAACTTTGGCCTAAAAGTGTTCACTGAGATGCAGAATGTGGCCTAAAAGTGTTCACTAGGATGCAGAATGTGTCCTAGGGGGGCCACCTTCTCTAGGGAGCACCATCTCCAGTGCATCACCAAAACATCACAAGGCCGCACATGATCTGCTCCTTGGTCTTACTCTAGACCTCGTACAACAATTCCCCAGAAGGACTTTGCTTGTGGTGAAGAATTTGGTACCATTGAACTTAGCCTTGAAAGGCTTAATTCAGGCCAATACTCAATCCTCATCATGTAAATAAGTTTCACACAACCTACTAAAATCTAAATGTTTATTTGCATCCACATTAAAAGCACTGAATTAAGAGGCCAAATCAAGACTTGCTACTGATTCTGCAAAAGTGTCAGCAATGCTGATTCACTCATCCATCCCTGGACTTCTCATGTCATTCCATGGCCTTCCTTTTAATGCCAGAAGAATGGGCTGTGAACAGCAGATTCTACCACGTGTGCAGAATCCACTACTGTTCATGGCCTGTTCTCTAGTGAATTTTGGGGTTCCTAGTAATGATACTAATCATCTTGCTTGTTGTAGCAACACCTTGTGCATATTTGCAAGGGCTGCAACAACAAAGCAGATGAGTTCCCAGAAGCCCTTGCAAGATATTTCCCTCTGTAATATACTTTCAGTGGAAACACATATTACTGGCCACATAAAACGATTAAAAAATGATAAACATGTATACATGATGTAAAATACTTCACACATATCTGTGCTGGGTCTGTAACCTAGGAATGTTCTATGTTGGGGAATTCTTTCTAAAACCTAGCACTCTACTGCTGATAGCTTTGCGGTGTCCCCCAACCTGTTCCAGATGTGTCATGGCATGGTTAATCAACAATGGCAACTTCAGATGCTGAGTAACTTGCAGCCCATCTTCAGGTTCACTTGCACTGGCATTCTTTTCCAGCAGTACTTGGTCCATTTCGAACAAGTAGGGTGCATCTTCATCATCAGTTATTGGCTCCCACAGCCCTTTGATGGATGGTTTTAATGTTGCATAAATAGAGCTTTGTGCACATGATTGCTGGTCAGGGCCAGGATGATGCCTGAAATCTGGAACATCACTACGGAAAAATCGATATGCGAGAGTTGCTTCCCCCATTGATGATACATCTTGGGAGTAAAACTGCTCAGAGATTTCACCAGAGGAAATCTGAAAATCTTCTCCAGCATCAGACACCCCATCTGCAAGGGTATTGTTGACTTCTCCTGAATGTAGCATCCCAATGGAGTCCAATAGAACTGCCTTATCATCGTCCAGACATCTGAGTGACAAATTCAACTCGTCTTGATACCATCCAAATTCACATTCCTCTGGCCCAGTTGTTTCACTGTCTCTGAGAGCACATTCTGCTACAGTTTCTATTGTGAACATCTTCCTGCCACTCTCCTCCTCAAACTGCATAGTCAAAGTTGGACAGATGCCTGCCAAGTTCAGCAAACTTGAAGGAAGTCCTGTAGAATTATCTGGGATGACAACTCTGCCCTGTCTTGGATGAACAGTGACCCTAAAAAACCTCTGAGAGAGTGCTGCATTGTTCTTCTTCCTGAACAAAGCAGCAATTGCTGGTGCAGTGCGATTGTCTTCTCCATCAGGAACAGGGTGATTCCTCAGCATGAACCGTGCAGCCTCAAACAGAAATGGCTCCATCTCCACATACTCATCATCTGTCTCCATGGTCAGATCAGTAGCGACACCATTTGACCCAGTTAACCCCACTCCAAACCTCTGTGCCATCTCATTGACTGTTATAAGTTGAGTGGCCCTTTTTGGCAGTTCCAGTACCTTCACTGACATGAGATTGAAAGAACCCTTCATTTTCAAACCCTCTATCCACTTGGCTTCCCAATCTTCTTTCCCTAGCACTATGACCTCAATGTCTAAGCTGCTTGTCAAAACAACTTTAGAATGCTCAAGGCCCACCCCGATTGCTTTCGACATGCTATTTGCATCCACAAATAGGAACTCCATACCCCCACCTGAAAGCTCAAATCGACCACCAATTAGAATCTCCCCTGGACCCTGAGCCAGGAGAAGTTGCTGCATCTCCTGCAGATCATGATGCACATAACCACCTTGATCCTCATGGAAGGCAAGGGAGGAGGAAGCCCCCTGTGAATTACAGCCTTCTGCAGTATCCTGTGTTGCAGATCTACTTGAATCCCTACCCGAAATAGCTCCAGTTTCAGACCCAGGAACACAGGTAAAGGGTTTTAAAAACTGTAACTTAGTTTGGTGCTCATGGGTCATTTCATTGTCTGCAGTCAAAGCAGGGAAGTCATCAACACACTTGGTGCTTGCACAGAACTGCACAGGAGTATGGTACCCCTCAGAGGTCAAACTTTCAGATAAGATTGAGGCAGGTTCCTGCTCATTGGTCTCTTTTGTACTTGCCTCCCAATCACAGCCTTGAAGCTTAATGTTACCCTTCAAATCATTAGTTATTGGTGTGGTCAAATCCACCTTTTGCCACAACAAGGAGAGCTTTGAGGTGTGCATGACCCAATGAAACAGAGAATTGATTGACAAATCTGCATCATCAACTTCTACAGAGTCTTGTGATGAGTAGTCTTGAACTTCTGTAACAGTTGAAGTTCGTGAAGACTCAACTTCAGCCTTGAGGGTGTGATTTATCTGCTGTATATTTGAGCTGCTGCCCAGTGTCCGAGGAAAGACTCGCCTGCAACACAAGCAGGGAAAAATTTCAAAACCAAAACATTGAACAAAACTGGGAAATAGCTGACACAAGGTGCCTGCACACCTAATAGTAATTACATAGTAGATTAATAACTCACCAACAGATGTATGCAGCCACAGGTTTCCACCTTAAATGCAGAAACAAATTCAAAAGGATCAAACAAAACTAGTGACATCTGCTTCTTGCATATGCTTGGACAAATAGTTAAGCACTAGCAATCTACCTCTTCAAAGACTTCCTTCGGCATACTTTGTTCCTGAAGTTCTTCCCACTCCTCGTAACATATGTGTCTTCCCAATCATCCAAGTCACCTCTGCCAGTTGCCTCAGATGCATAAACCAGTTTTTGCAGCACCCGTCTGTGCATTCCAAAGAGACAGTCCCTGAAAAAACACAACTAGTAACATATTTAACCACAGGAATACACAAAATTCACAATGAGAGGAGCAGATAGTTCAATAATGAAGATTGTCAATGATAGGAAACAGTTTGCCAATACATGTTCCATGCCTACAGAATATTAGCACACTAATATTCTGAAACAATAGAATCTCTTGAGAAGAAACGCAGCCAATTGAAGATCAAAACAAACCTCCTAATCTTGAGATGGGATGCATTTCGAAGCTGTCTCCATCTCCTCCGTGTGACCCAAGCCATCCTTTGCACTGGATCCTTCAGAAACATTGACTTCTTATGCTTGGATGCCATATTGCCATCATCAATTCCAGTTGAAGTGTTTCGTGTCCCCAGCATGAATGAGGCAGGGAGAGTCCCCTTGCCAAGGTTGCCAAGAGAATGGTGACGCTTGTATGCCAGCTTTCCTTCTCCTGTATTCACATCTTTGCTTGCCAATGGAGCCATATGATGAACTGCCTTTCCTACAACATCAACCAAAAATAAAAATAAAAACATCAAATACAGACTCGTTCAAGAGACTAGGGGCAAATACATAAATCCATAATTTACACGCATCATCCATGTCACAAGAAGAGTTGACAATCCTGCCCTTCTGCTCCTACTCTAACCTGTCTCTCTCGCCACAGTCCAAACTGCAAACACAACTCAACATATGTCTGAAAGTTCACATGCCTTTGGAAAAAACAAAGAAAGTTGAAGAGGGTAAAGAGGAGATACATACCCTTGAGAGATGTTAAACTAGACACCCTTGGAAGGAAGGTCTTTGAGGAAGTATCTCTGGAGTCCATGTTTGTGAAACCCTAACAAGCTCGGGTAGTGTTCGGTTCCGTCGTTAGAGTTTGCGTTGCACTTTCAAGACCTTGAAAACGGTTGTCGTCTACAGTTGCCGATTACCTCCGAAGCTTAAAGCGTCACGGTGGTACTATTTTCTGCGATGTCAGTAGTATGTTCCTCTGCCGGCGCGTTTCATCAGCCATGAGTTCTTGCTCTCTCCCCCCCGCTCTTCGCATCAATACACACACGCCATCTCGCCAATTCACAAACCCTTTTCCGTTCACAGCTTTCGCCTAAAAAAAACACACTATGCTTCTCAAAGATTCTTACAATTCCATTTCTCCTCCTCCTCTTCTCTGGATCCCTAGAGAAAATCCCTTGCACAAGAAAACCTCCAAAGTTTCGCCGCTTCTCAAAATCCTTATCTTCAAACCCTAAGCAAAACTAAAATTCGACGTTTGCGAAAACTCCTGGCGGCCAAAACCTCCGCGGAAATGAGTCAAAACTGAGGTAGACGAATCTCAGCTTGCAAGCAACATGCATGTTCGCAGCGGCCACGCTATGGCGCTGGAAGATTGAGCAGCCAAATCGTGGAAGCAACAGCCAAAAGCTCACGAGGAGTGTCTGGAGCTTCGTCTCGGAGCACGGCTTACGCTGCGTCGGCGTGGAGAAGGAGACGGGCAGAGGGCAGGGAAAATGAAAAAAAAGAGAGAATAAAAACGCGTTGTCGTGTCAACCCGGACAACCAGAAAGAGAAATGTCCACTTCATCTCAGATAACCGGAACCGTGGAATAGATCCGCCGGGTCTGAGATTCGGCAATTATTATGTGACGCAATCGGCATTTATCGGCCAGGTCTAACCAACGGCCATTATTATCTGACGGAATCGGCACTCCGCCGGGTCTGATCATTTATCGGACATAATGGGCACTCGGCAGGGTCTGTTCAGTGGTCAATATGTGACGTAATTGGCACTCAGCCGTGACCGATCAATGGCCATTGCGTGATATAATTGGCACTTAGGGAGCTATCCGAAAAGGCTATGGCAAATGAACAAGTTTCATCCACGAAGGTCGGTTGCCAACGGCATGATAGTAGATGGATGGATGGATGGATGGATGGATGTATTTCATCCAAGGAAGGCTACTCGACAATAATTAATCTCCAGAAGCTTCTAACATAGGCCTATTGTACGTGACGCACTCCCTTGTTTGCTTGCTTGTTTGCTTTGTTGTCCTTCTCTGCTGCTGCCGAACTCCGTGCTGCTTCGCATCGTTGCTCGCGCGCTTGCACCTCGACATAGGGGTGGAGAGAGAGAGAGAGAGAGAGGCAGCGCGCATGGTTGTTTGTTTGAGAGAAAGAAAGAGAAAGAAGTGACAGCATGTTCAATTGGTTGTTATCTGCGAGAGGCTAGCCCCTCGGTATTGTCGTTGAAGTACGTTGAAGCTAGCATACGAGCAGGCGACGGAAGAACTCGTAGTACACTCTTCTTGCTGTAGAGAGAGAGAGAGAGAGAGAGAGAGAGAGAGAGAGAGAGAGAGAATTGTTTGGTCGTTATGCCTGATCGGAGGTACTCCTTGGATGAGCAGCGATTCAGCTCGCTTCTTTTGTTCTCAAGAAATGTTGACCTCAGCCATCCAAGGCACTGTGGCTGGGACGACTTGCCGCAGTCCGGTGGCGGCGGCAGCATTAGCAGCAGCAGCGTTGGTACCCTGAATTCTCAGCAAAGTGTGCCTCATCGTGCAACCCTAGAGGTTCGTCGGACGTCCGTGGAGGGATTCATCGGCAGTACTTTGAAAAGAGTGTTGGAGTTTGCAGGAGATTCTTTCGCAGTGAAGAAAGCACGCTTTAGTAGCGTTGCGAGACCGTTGTGGCAGTCTTGAAAAATCTGGCGTTTCCTTCTTTGGGGAAATCCCGGTGGAATAGGAGCCAAGGGGGGAGATTCTTTCGCAGTGAAGGAAGAAAGCACGGTTTAGTAGTGTTCCGAGACTGGTGTGGCAGTCTTGAAAGCTCGCGTTTCTTTCATTAGGAAAATTTGCGGTGGCATACGAGCGCGCACAGTCTGTATAACATACTAACATACTGTTCTTCGAGAAGCAATATATGTAAAGGAGGGGGTTTGGGGCTTAGGATTTGGGTTCCAGGGAAGGCTAGGGTTAAGAACTTACTCTTCTTCAACGTTGTGAAGAAGCACAATTACTAACATGTGCTGTACTTGCAATCGACATCATGTAATTGAAATCAGTAACACAACAGTTGCGCAATCAATAGAGTTTCTGATTTTCTTTATGTCGCTGATTCTTGCAACTAGCGGTTAATAGGGCTTTGGTGTTCTCCTAGAATGACATAATTGAAGGTCTTGGGCAGAGGTGACAGGGTCAGAATGTCAAGAACTCATATCATCTTGACAGATGCATGAAGCAATATCATGCCTGTCAGCATTGCTTGCCGGTTGATCAGTGCTCAATTTCAATTGAGCTAAGCTCTGGATCCACAAAGGTGTTTTGCACTCATGGCAAACCATTCTACAAACCCTAAACACTGGGCTGATAATCATGTGTACTTTCCAACACCCACTGTCAATGGGGAGTGGATGAAGTCATTGGAAAGTCATGCCAGCTCATCACAGCTATTCAAAAGTAAGAAGATGATATTCACGGGGAGCTGATGAAGTCATTGGAAGGCCATGGCAGCTCATCACATCTATTCAAAAGTAAGAAGATGATCATTCACAGGGAGCTGATAAAGTCATTGGAAGGCCATGGCAGCTCATCACTGCTATTTGTGATGAAGAAGGTGATGATCTCACATTGCAGAAGCAACTCTCATGAAGGTATGATTCCATGGATTGTTGTGTTACACATTCAAAGTGTTGTTTTGAAGGACATTTCTCTGCAACTTTACAGATATATGGTTTTTCGCAACACAGGTAATCAGATGATCATTGAAGAAAACTCAGAATGCAGATTTGGCATAATGGGTTCTCCAGATTTTTGGTGGATGACCATGTGACTCTCTA